>Ga0209186_1000264_pt1 | contig 43018 bp, 32 predicted proteins | sample SidtaG_FD_187426 | JGI IMG/M metagenome (GOLD analysis project Ga0209186, IMG submission 187426) | Marine algal microbial communities from Sidmouth, United Kingdom - Sidmouth_Male2 metaG (SPAdes) (version 2) | ecosystem: Host-associated > Algae > Red algae > Unclassified | place: Sidmouth...
TATCTCGGGCAGCACCGTCAACCTGAGCGGCTTCCGGATGTCCGGCGGCATCGACTTCGACTTCCCAGTTGGCATGACGATCCCCGGCAACGGCTACATCGTACTCGCCGGCCGCGCCGAAGAGTTCGCCTATGTTTACGGCTTCGCCCCCGACGGTGACTACCAGGGCCGCCTCGACAACGGTGGGGACACGGTGGTCCTGCGCGACGCTTGGGACCGCGAACTCGACCGTGTCGAGTACGGCGATGGCAACACTTGGGGCCCGGCGGCGGACGGCTTCGGTCCCTCGCTCGAACTGATCGACGCCAGTTCGGACAACGCCGACGGCGACAACTGGCTGTCCATCGGCCCGTTCGGCGGCACGCCCAAAGCGGCCAACTCGGTCAGCTGCAACAACGCCAACGGCGCCAACATCCCGAACGTGCACTTCAACGAGATCAACTATGACTCCGCCGCCGCCGCCGACGCCGGCGACTGGATCGAACTGCGCAACAGCTCCGGCGCAACGGTGAACCTCGATGGCTGGAAAATCACCGACGGCGCCAACTCCTACACCATCGGCAACATCTCCATCGCCAACAACGGCTACCGCGTGTTCGCCGAGGACACCGCGCTGTTCTCCGCCGAGCATCCGGGCGTCAGCCGCATCGGCCCGACCGGCTTCTCACTGAGCAATGGCGGCGAGTCGCTGATCTTGCTCAACGCAGATGGCTGCATCGCCGACCTCGTCCAATACGACGACGATCCGCCGTGGGAAACCCTCGCCGACGGCAACGGCGCGACCCTCGCGCTGAACGAACCGAGTTCGGACAACGCCCTGCCGTGGTTCTGGCTGGCCGGCGCCAACGGCGGGTCGCCGGGTTCGGACAATGGCTTCGGCAATCCCTGCAGCCCGACGCCGGCCAACATCGTGATCAACGAACTCAACGTCGACTCCTCGCCGTACGCCGATCCCGGCGACTGGGTGGAGTTCTACAACGACGGTCCGAACTTCGCCAACCTCGCCGGCTGGAAGTTCTACGACGAAGGTGGACAGTACACCTTCCCAGCCAACACTTTCATCGGGGTCGGCCAGTATTTGATTCTCGCCGAAGATTCCTTCGCCTTCAACGCCGCCTTCCCTGAACTGCAAGGGCAAGTCCAAGTGCTCAACGGCCAGGGTTTCACCCTGCGCAACAAAGGCGAACGGATTCTGCTCACCAATCCCGAAGGCTGTGTCGTCGACGACCTCGAATACGACAACAATGTTCCGTGGCCGACCGGCCTCGGCACGGGTGCAACCCTGAGTCTCAACGATCCCGGCGACGACAACGCCCTCCCAAGCAATTGGCAACTCGGTGACGGCCTCGGCACACCCGGCGCGGACAACAGCAGTCCGGCTTGCCCGACGCCCAGCCTGGAGGTGATCGTGGAAGAGATGGACGACGCCTCTAACTGGGTCGATCTCTACAACACGTCCGGCGCCAGTATCGACCTCGCCGGCTGGACCTTGTCCGATGGCGATGAGGTGCATTTTTTTCCGTCCAACTCCGTGCTCGCCGCGAACGCTTCGATCCGCGTGAGTTCGCTGAACTTCAACAGCACGGCGACCTTCACCTTGGTCAACGCCGGTCGTTGTGTCGTCGATGAAGTGACGGCGGTAGCTGGACAGATTAATCATCCGCCGACCCTCGCCGCGCCTGGTCCAATCACGTTTAATGAAAGCATCGGAAACACCTTTGACTTCCAAGGGGCCGATTTGGACCCGTCGCAAACGCTGAGTTACAGCCTCACCGGCGCTCCCGCCGGCGCAAGTATTTCTACGTCGGGCGTCCTTTCTTGGAACCCGCCCGAGAACGCCGGCCCCGGTGTCGTGTCCTTCACGGTGACGGTCAGCGACAACTTCAGCCCGCCGGCCAGTGCGAGCCGATCCGTTTCGATCACCGTGAACGAGGTCAACCGCCGCCCAAACCTGCCGACGATTTCGACCAAGAACATCAACGAGGAAGCACTCTGGACGTATGACCTCAACGGCTCGGATCCGGATATCCCCGCCCAGCAGATCACCTACGCCATCCTGGTCGGTCCGCCCGGATTGACCATCCAAGGCGAGACGCTTTCCTGGACCCCGACCGAGGCCCAAGGCCCGGGGTCGTTCAATGTGCAAGTGGAAGTCGAGGACGAGGACGGCCTGAGCCGCTCCCGTTCGTTTACGATCAACGTGGCCGAGGTGAACGGCGCGCCCGTGTTCGCCACCCCTTCGGTGCAATTCAATACGGACGAACGCGTGTTGTGGCTGCAACAAGGTGATACTGCGGTCGATGCCGACGCTCTTCCGCTCAGTTACAGCTTGAACGGCAATGTGCCTGCGGGGCTGGTCTTCGACCCCGCCACCCGCTGGATGTATTGGTTGCCCGGCAGCGGCGACGCTGGTGCCTACACCTTCAACCTGGTTGCGACCGATCAGGCTGGCTTGAGCGACGCGCAAGAGATCAGCCTCAACGTCACCGACGTCGTCGTGCCACCGCTTGGCGCTTGCCTCTCCACCAATGTTCTAGTGGCGAAACTAAGCAACTGGTCCTACTCCGAACTGCAAGCCACCGAGGGCTGGCGCCAGCCGTGGGCGGATCTCTCCAGTTGGGCCTCCGGACCGGGCGTGTTCGGCTTTGGTGAAGTGGTGAACACCACGGTGCCCAAAATCAATGTGCTGCGGACCGCCTTCGTACACGAGTTCAACGCCAACAACATCGGCGACATCACCAGTCTGGTGCTGCGCTTCCGCCGTGATGATGGCGCGGCCGTGTTCCTCAACGGCGTCGAAGTGGCGCGTGACAACATCGTCGGTTCGATTATCGCGACCCGCACCGCCGCCTCGAGTGTGTTCACCTCGAGCGACGAGCGCAGCTACTACGAATACACGATCCCCGTGTCCGCTTTGGCCGAAGGGCCGAACATTCTCGCCGCCAGCGTGCACCAGATCGTACCGACCTCGACCGACATGAACTTCGACGCCGAACTGCTCGCCGTTCGTGCCATCGGCTGTGTTACCGTGCCCGTGCTCGACCAAGATGAGTTCCGGCAGTCCGGCGTGGTTCAGTTCAATACCGATGCCGGCGCGACTTACGAAGTGCAGTGCTGCGACGACCTGCTCTCGGGAGTCTGGACCGTGTTGCAGACCGTCACCGGCACCGGCGGCACCATGGACTACACCGATCCCGACGCGCCTACAGCGTGGCTGATGCACCGCGTTTACCGCATCGCCCGCATGCCCTGATCAGGTATACAAACGCTCTACGACGAACCACGGCGGGGCTCGATCGTAGGTAGCGCGGGGTTTTAGTAGCCCGTGTTTGGCCTGCGGGATTTATCCCGCAGACTCGCCGAAGTCGCGATACAAACCGTCCCCGTCGGGGCCAAAGATCGCAGCGCCGACCTCTCTGGAGAGAGGCGGCCCGACACCGCTCGGAGAGACGGTGCCACCTGCGACAACTGTGAGCGAATGGGATGAGCCCGAACCAAAGTCCGCCATCGCCTTTCGTCAAGACGGTACAAACTTGCCCCGAACAAGGGGGCGGTGGTGAGCAGTTTTCCACAGCTTCCACGTCGTTATTTGCCTCTCGGCTGCCGAACTCAGATGAATCTAGGGTGGAACTCCCCCGTCTTAGTTGTGTAAGACCAGAGTACCTCAGGCTACTGCCCAAAAAAACGACATCGAAAGACCATGAAAACAGCGACCCTCAAACTTCTGTTCAAAACCGCGCTCGGATTTCTGGCGCTCCAGCTACTCACCGGCTGCGCGTCGATGCAAGGCATCAGCGCCACCGACGTGATCAACGCCCCGTTCAACCTCGCCAACAATGTGGCGGGTCCGATGCTCGACCCGATGTTGCAAGGCCAAGCCGACGCACAATACAAGCAGCTCACCCAGAAGGGCACCGCTTTGCCGCGTTCCTCAGCCGAATGGCAAAAGGTGAATGAGATTTCGCAGCGCATCATTCGGGCCGTCGATGTGTACCAGCAACGCGTGCCGCCGTCCCAGCGCCCGTTTGAGTTCGCCGATACCTCGAACTTTAAGTGGGAGGTCAACGTGATCCGCAGCAGCCAAAAAAACGCCTTCGCCATGCCCGGCGGCAAGATCGCCGTCTACACCGGGATCCTGCCGATTGCCGAGGACGACAACGGCCTCGCTGCGATCATCGGGCACGAAGTCTCGCACGCCCTGCTTCGCCACGGTCGCGAACGCGTGGTGAAAAACCTCTCAATCGCCGCCGCGATGCAGATCGCCTCCTCGCAGGTGGAAAAGAAAGAGCACGCCCAGTTGCTCAAGTACGCCGGCATCGGCGTCAACCTTGGCCTGCTCCTGCCGTGGAGCCGTGGCGACGAAACCGAGGCCGACCAGCTCGGACTCGCGCTCGCCACCATCGCCGGTTACGACCCGGCTGCCGCCGCAAATGTGTGGAAGAACATGTCCAAGGCGTCGTCGGGTTCACCGCCGGAATTCCTCAGCACTCACCCGAGCCACTCCTCTCGGATTCGCAATATCCAAGGCTGGGCACCACAGTACGAAAAGGTTTTCAGTCCGTACCAGTTCTGACCCACGGGTCTCATGCCTCGCCGCCAAGGCCGCGAATAGTTTGAGCGAATCCACCGAAAAGACATTTGTGCTGTTGACCTCGACCATGCGCTCGGGGTCGACGCTTTTGAAGGCGCTGCTCGGCGAAGCACCGGACATCTCCAATCTGTCGGAGGTGGATTTTCAACGATACCAAGGTGGCAAGGCCTTAACCAATTTGTCCGCGCTCGCCCCCGAACGCGTGATCCTGCTCAAGCGACCGGCCTGGTTCAACGAGCTGCCGCGCTACCCACGGTTTCCAAATCTGCCCGCGTACAAAACCTTGCTGCTCGTTCGGGATGTTGTGCCGACGGTGCATTCCCTGCAGAAGATGACGTTCCGCAAAGCCGCGCCAATGCTCGGCAATCTCTATTCCCCTTGGCTGGCGCGGCGTTACTGGGCGGGGGTCACCGAACGCCTGCTGGCCCTGCGCGACGAACGCCCAGAGACCACCTGCTTGGTCCGCTACGAGGATCTCACCGAACGCCCGATCGAGGAAACCGCCCGCTTGTTCGCCTTCATTGGTTCGCAGCAGACCAGCGGCGTTGATTCGTACAATATGCCCGAGGGCCACAGCTGGAAATGGGGCAAGGACGACGGCAGTCCAGTGATCCGCAGTCTGCGCGTCCAGCCGGCGCGTACGCCCAAAGATCCCACGCCGCGACTCAAGCGGGTCGTCGACAACGATGAACGAATCCAACGGCTGCGCCGCGTTCTGGGTTACCTGGACTGAAGAACCGCATGGACGCGCCGGAGGCGCTGTAGCATAGTTTAATGGGATTGGTTTAATGGGACAGACCGTCTACCGTGTTGGTGGCGTGGATTTTCAATCCGGAAGGATGCGGGGATGGAAGGTGGCCCGACCAAAAGAATGTCTTCGTTTCGACCGGATCGAACGATGCAATTTCGACACGAGTGACGGACCGGTCGATATTTTCTTCGGTCCGGCATCCTTGGGTTCAGTCGTACCTCCTTTATCCAAGGCTCGCATGAGATGACCCCCTTGGGGTCGACTCGACCTCCAGTTGAACCAAATTGGTTTCGAGGCCTGCGGCTCGGGAGACCCCTCTATAGCGAACTCAAGTTATCAATCAGGCCCCACCCGGGGCTACTGGCGTACCACCGCTCTGTGGTTCGGCTCGGTGTGTAAAATGAGCTGGGCCACATGCATGGGAATACGAGACGATACCAAAAATTTATTCGCGTGCAGGGGCTTCTCAGCGGCTCATACGAGCCGTTGGCGAACGCTGACGCTGAACAATCCACGGCACAAAAAAACGGGCGCTCTTGCGAGCACCCGTTGTTCGACTCGCTTGAAGCAGCGAGTGGCAGTCTACGTCAGGTTGACTTAGCTGTAGATTTCCGGCTGGCCGAACTTGCGGTGAATCGCATTGCCGGTGTTCGCATCGAGTCCGAGACCTTCGGCGAGTTGGCCGAGGTATTGGGCTTCGTTGCGGGTATCCAGTTTGATGCCCATGAGCGAGAACGCGTACGCGTGTTGCGCGAGGTCAGGCGGGACGCTGGCGGCGAAGGCTTTGACATCAAGCGGGGCTTGGAGCTCGCGCTGTACGAACGCGCGTTCGGAGGCGTCGAGGTCGCCGCCGAGTTTGCCGACGATGGCTTCTTGCTCTTGCGCGTCGATTTCACCGTCTGCTTTGGCAGCGTTGATCATCGCGCGGATGAGGATGGTAGCGTGGTCCTGCGTGGCTTGGCAGGGTGGTTCCGGGAGGGGTTCGGGGGCTTTTTCACCACCACCGAGGAGTCCGCCGAGAAGGCCGCCGAGTCCGCCGCCGCCTTGCGGTTGAGCAGGTGCTTGCTGTTGTGAACGGGCAAGGCCACCGAGGATGGCGCCGATGCCGCCGCCGCCCGTGGGGGCTGCGGGACGGGCGTTGCCGCCGGTGAGACCGCCGAGGATTGAAGCGAGGCCGCCGAGGCCGCCACCGCTTTGTTGTTGCGGTTGGCGTCCGCCACCGAGTGCTTGTCCGGCTGCGCCTTTGATCAGCGTGCCGAGGAGATTGCCACCACCGGCATTGTTGCCCATGAGACTTCCGAGTATTTTAATCGCATCCATTATATTGAATTCCGTTTTTGTAACTAGTCTTTGTAACTATGTAATTGCTTCGTGTGCTTGTCTTTCAAACCGCCCGGTACATCCGGTCGGTATTGCACAACATAGGAAACGTACGACCCCTTACCCCTAAAAGGCAAGGGCTCATTTCCCATCTGCACGGACGTGCCAATTGCCCGCATGTTCATTCGATTCCGCCGCTTTTGCATCCAAGCGCGTGACCAACGACACGGCGGGGCTTTTGTGGACAAGGGAATGGGGACAAGGGAATGGACGTGTCGTTGATGGAGGCGTTGGTTTGGTGTGCCTGATCTGAGGTACTTGGGGTTACTGGGCGTGGTGGGAGGGGACACCGTCCTGCCAACATCATGATCATCCATGCGCACGACCAACAATATGCTGGCAGGGGCGGGCGTACTGTATCGGGGAGTAGCGTCTTTGGCATACGTGATGAGGGCTTCTCGGACTTGTCCACGTTGCCCCTCTGGAGAGGGGCAACCCGACACGCCTCTGGAGAGGCATGCCACCTTTTGACGTGATCCGCACAGGTAGCACCTCTCTCCAGAGAGGTGTCGGTGCGCGGCTCTCCAGAGTCGCAGCATGGATCAGGGAGTCGCGTTTAAAAAGAACGTGGAAACCTGACTCGCGGTCTGGCACAATGCCGCCATGCCAATCAAACGACGTTCCTTCCTTGCCGCCTCGTCCGCCTTTGCCACCTTCCATATTGCGAAAACGAGTTGGGCGGAAAACTCGCCGAACGGCAAATTGCGCATCGCTGGGATCGGGGTGGGCGGGATGGGCTTTAGCAATCTGCGCTCGTCCGAGTCCGAGGACATTGTTGCGCTGTGCGATGTCGACCACCGGCACGCGGCTAAGGCGATCAATCGGTACAAGGATGCAAAGACCTATATCGATTTTCGCGAGATGCTCACGCGCGACGACATCGACGCGGTGATCATCGCCACCCCGGACCACACCCACGCCGCGATCTCCGTGGCAGCGATGCGCGCCGGCAAACACGTGTACTGCCAGAAGCCGCTGGCGCATAATGTGTTTGAGAACCGGCTGATGGCGACGGTCGCGGCGGAGACCGGCGTGACCACGCAGATGGGCATTCAGGGGCACAGCGGCGAGGGCGTTCGGTTGATCAAGGAATGGATCGACGCGGGCGCGATCGGCGCGGTGCGCGAAGTCGATGCCTGGTGCAGCTTGTCGTACTATCCTTGGGGGCACGCGTATTGGAGCACCAAACACGGAACGCGGCCGACGGACACGCCGGCCAAGCCGAAGGGGGTGAACTGGGATTTATGGATCGGCCCGGCCGAGATGCGTCCGTATCATCCAGCTTATCATCCGGCGGTGTGGCGGGCTTGGCGTGCGTTCGGCAGTGGCATGCAGGGCGACCGCGGCGCGCACACTTTGGACAACGTGAAGTTCGCGCTCGATCTCGACGCGCCGACCAGCATCGAAGCGACCTCAATGGGTTCGACCAAAGAGCACTACCAACTCGGCGCGATTGTGACCTACGACTTTCCCGAACGCGGCGAGCACCCGCCGCTCAAACTCCGTTGGTACGAAGGCATGCGCCCGCCGCGTCCGGAGGGTGTGGAAGAGGGCCGTGTTCTGGGTCACCGCGAAGGCGGCGTGATTTTCAAGGGCGAAAAAGGCCTGTTGGTCTGCGGTATTTATGGCGATAGTCCGCGGCTAGTTCCGGAGAGTTCGATGAAGGCGTTCAAGCGTCCGGCGAAAACGCTCGAACGGGTGAAAGACGGCCACGAGCAAGAATGGATTCGCGCCGCAAAGGCGGGTCGTCCGGGCAACGCGCACTTTGGTTATTCGGGTCCGCTCACCGAACTCTGCTGCCTCGGAAACCTGGCGATCCAGATGGACCAAAAACTCGAGTGGGATTCCGCCGCGATGAAGGTGACCAATGTGCCCGAGGCGAACAAGTTGGTGAAGCCGCCGCGGCGTGACGGCTGGGAACTCGGCTGATTCGGGGGCGGCTTACGCGAAGTAGTGCGATGGTGTGCAGCGACCATTTATCCTTCTGTAATTCCGACCCGAGCCATTCGGCTTTGGGTTCGAGGCTGCGCGGGGGCACCATCGGGTAATCGCCCATTCCGATGGTGGTGGTGAACAGCAGCTCGCCGTGGGTCACCATGGAAGATTGTCTCTGCCAACTCCAATTTTATTGATCGGGAAAGGTAGCATGGGCGTGTCGCCCGTGTTGGAACAGGCGGTCTCTGGCCGCCTGTTCCATTTCGCCGTTCCCCTTCTTCACTCAATGATTCCCTGGGCGTGGGTGGCTTGGGTGGATGGAAGGGTGGCCGGAGACCACCCCTTCCAACACGGGTCAAACCCCCGTGCTACACTATCTGATTTTGGCTGCCAAGCGCACGCCGGGACTCGGACGATCACCTGCTGCTACTTCAACTACTTCAATTCGGTCATGCCACCAAGATACGGATGCAGAGCTTCGGGAAGGGCGACGGTGCCATCGGCGCGCTGGCCGTTTTCGATCAGGGCGACGATCAGGCGGGGCAGGGCGACGCCGGAGCCGTTTAAGGTGTGCACGAACTGGGCCTTGCCGTCTTCGTCGCGGAACTTGATGCCGGCGCGGCGGGCTTGGTAGTCTTCGAAATTGGAGCACGAACTCACTTCAAGCCAGAGGTTTTGGCCGGGGGCCCAAAGTTCGAGATCGACGGTGCGGGCGGAGCTGCCGCTGATATCGCCGGCGCACAGCGAGAGGCGGCGGAAGGCGAGGCCGAGGCGGCTGAGCACGGTTTCGGCGTGGCCGAGCAGCAGGTCGAGTTCGGCGTAGCTGTTGTCAGGGTGGACAAGTCGGACCAACTCCACTTTGTCGAACTGGTGCAGCCGGTTGAGGCCGCGGGTGAGCTTGCCGGCGGCACCGGCTTCTTTGCGGAAGCAGGGGGTGTAGCCGGTGAGGCAGACGGGTTCGGCTTTGAGGTCGTGGTCGAGAATCTCGCCGCCGTGGAAGTTGGTGAGCGGGACTTCGGCGGTGGGAATGAGCCACAGGTCTTCGCCGTCGATGCCGTACTGGTCGTCGCGGAACTTGGGCAGTTGGCCGGTACCGGTCATGGCGGCGCTGTTGCACATGAAGGGGACGGCGAGTTCGGTGTAGCCATGTTCGGTCGTGTGTAGGTCGAGCATGAACTGGATCAGGGCGCGCGACAGGCGCGCGCCTTGGCCGACCAGAACCGGAAAGCCCGAACCCGCCATGCGCGCGCCGCGCGGAAAGTCGAACAAGCCGAGGCGTTCGCCAAGTTCCCAGTGGGGCAGTGGATCAAAGTCGAAGCTGGTGACTTCGCCGACCAAGCCGAGGTCGACGTTGTCGTCTTCCGTGAGGCCAGCCGGCGTGTCTGGACCGGGAATGTTGGGCACGCCGAGAACGCGGTCGTGGAGTTCGGTCTCGAGTTCGGCGAGGCGCGCGTCGAAGGCGGAGATCTTTTCGCCGAGTGCGCGCACGGCGGCCATTTGCGGTTCGGCGTCTTCGCCGGCCTTTTTCAGTTCGCCGATTTTCTTGGACGCGGTCTTGCGTTCGTTTTTGAGCGCGTCGGCCTCGGCGATGATGTTACGGCGTTCGCTGTCGAGATCGATGATCGGCTGGATGTCGAGCGTGTTGCCGCGCGCGGCGAGTCCGGCACGAATACGTTCGGGGTCTTCGCGGAAAAGTTTGAGATCGAGCATGCTATTTTTTGGGTTGGGGCGCCGGGGGGGCGGGGGGGACCGGGCCGTTTTTTCCCGCTTGGCCGCCGATGGGGGCGCGTCCGGGAATGAAGTCGACGCGGAGTTTGACGTCCATTTTTTCCGCGGCTTGGTCGCGGAACATCTGGCAGGGCGGGCAGAACCCGCGACCGATCTGGTCGAGTTCCTCGAGGCTACGGTACGGGAACATGCCGCACTGCGGGTTGGGGCAGGGCTTGAGCTGGAGCGACACGCCGATCGCTTTGGTGGTCTGACGTTCGAGGCGGCGCAGCGTGGTTTCCTCTTTTTCGTCGATGAGCTTGGCGACGTTGATGACGGCAATTTTGTTGGTCGGGTTGAGGTGGGCGTGCCCGTCGTCGTTCTTGTGCTCGTTGCTGAGCAGGATGGAGAGCATGGCCTTGGGGTCGAGTTGGCCTTTGGCGGAGTCGGCTTGTTGCAGCAGTTCGGCACCGGCCGGCGGGATCGGGTCGGCGACGCGGACCGCGAGCATCGCATTTCGTTCGATAAAGTTTTTCAAGCGCTTGGTCACGGTCGGATCGATTTTGCCGACGGTGTGCAAATTGACGTAACTGATGTCGGCCGCGGCGGCCTCTGGTGCGGGCGCTTTGGCGGTTTGCTGCGTTTCTGCAACGGCAGCCGGGGGCTCGACGGGTTCGGGTTTGTCGCCTTGGGCGCAGGCGGAGAGCAGGAAGCTGAGGAAGACGATGGGGAGGAGGGGCAGGATTTTCATGGTGCTTTTATGACGCTCTATACCCTGCCAAACTTCCGTTTCAACTCATTGAAACTGTTAAATATCAAGGTGGGACGGCCTCGCGGGGAGGTATAGGGCATGTCGGTGTGGGCGAGATCGGCCACCAATTGGTCGATTTCGGGTTCGCTGAGTTGGGCGTTTTTCACCGAGGCGCGGCAGGCGGTGCGGGCGAGTTCCTCTTCGGCGAGGTGTGCTGCACCGCGTTTGGCGGCCCCGGTTTCGAGGCTGGCGGCGAGGTCGGCGAGCAAACTGGCGGGGCTGAGATGTTGCAGAAAGGCCGGCAGGGCGTCGACCAAGAAGGCATCGCCACCGAAGCTGTCCACGCCGAAGCCCATGCGTTGCAGGAGCGGCAGGTTGTCGCGCAGGCGTTTGGCATCGGCTGGCGCGACCTCCACTGTTTCCGGGGTGAGCAGTCCTTGGGCGGCGACCGAGGCGCTGCGGACGTTGCGCAGGTACTGTTCGTAGAGCACACGTTCGTGGGCGGCTTGTGGATCCATGATCACGAGACCGTCTTCGGTTTCGAGCAGAACGAATAGGCCGCCGACCCGGCCAACAACCCGGCACTTGACCCAGGGGCCGATGGGATCGCTCGGTCCGGGGTGTGGATGCGGCTGGTGCGATATGACCGCCGGATCGGTACCACCGCCAGGCAGTTCGAACTGGGTCGCTGGTTGCAGCTCGGCGACCGCGCCGGGGGCGGCGGTCGGTGGCGGAAAGGGAACGGGGATCGGCGAGCGGATCGGGTGACCGGCGGTGGCGCTTTCCGGAGCCGCATCGGTGGGTGTGGGGACTGGCGCGGCGGGGTCGTGTTTGTTACTTTGCAGGGCGCGGACCAGTCCGGTGATCAGCAAGTCGCGTACTTCGCGTCCTTGGCGGAAGCGCACTTCTTTTTTCTGTGGGTGCACATTTACATCGAGCGCGCCGGGATCGAGTTCGACAAACAGGAAAACGACGGGGTGGCGGCCTTTTGGGATGAGCGAACTGTAGGCCTCGTTCACGGCGTAGCCGATCAGCGGCGCGGAAGCCGGGCGTTGGTTGACGAAGATGTATTGCTCGCGTCGGTCCTTGCGGGCGAGTTGGGGCACGCCGGCGAGTCCGGTGACGCGCATGCCCATGGCCGCGTAGTCGACCGGGCGGAGAGCTCGAACAAACTCTGGACTGTGCAGGGCGGCGAGTCGGTCGGCGAGGCTGCTACCGCCGGGTAGGTTGAGCAGTTCGCGGTCGTCGGACACCAAGCGCAGCGCAACGGTCGGCCAGGCGAGCGCGTAGAGTCGAATGTTCTGACGGATCAGCGCGAGTTCGGTTTGGTCGCCTTTCAGGAACTTGCGCCGAGCGGGCACGTTGTAGAACAAGTTGCGGACGCGGAACTCGGTCCCCGGCGGGCAGCCGGTTTCGCGTACGTCTTGCATGCTGCCGCCGTTGATTTCGATCTCCGTGCCGACGAGTTCCTCGGCGGGTCGGGTGCGCAGCAGGAAGCGCGACACCGAGGCGATGGCGGCGAGTGCCTCGCCGCGAAAGCCGAGCGTGGCAATGTGTTCGATGTCGTCGACATCACGGATCTTGGAGGTGGCGTGGCGTTCGACGGCGAGTAGGGCGTCGTCGCGGTACATGCCGCGTCCATTGTCGATCACGGCGATGGATTTTTTGCCGCCGCTCACCAGTTCAATGTCGATGCGCGTGGCGCCGGCGTCGATGGCGTTCTCCACCAGTTCCTTCACCACCGAGACCGGACGGTCGACCACCTCGCCGGCGGCGATCTTGTTGGCGACATGGTCGGAGAGAAGTTTGACGGGTTGCGTCATGGGCGTCGTCGCGGTGGGTTGCGTGGGTAGTTCCATTCGTCGAAGATGTCAGTTCTTCTTGCCGAAAGGGAGGCGTTTGCGGATCGAACCGCAGGATGCCGCCGATGGCGAGGGTTTGGTGAATCTTGCCCGTCCACAGCCAAGCGAACGGAATGTGGTGGTGGCGACCAACCGCCAGCCAAGCGCGTTCAAAACGCTTCGGGCCTGCGACTCTGTGGCTGGTTCGGGGGCTGGGTTTGGGGTCTCGTTCTTGGACATAAGCGGCAAAGTTAGGTGAAAAAAAGTGATCGGTACGAGCAGGAAAGACAGCTTATTTTCTCTGTTCGAAGACGCCTCCCTCAGCCGGATTTTGTGCGACCTTTTCAAATATTCATTTTTGCCCAAACCGTTTTACCAAAAGGTTTTCCACATGTTATGCAATACACTATTCTCAAGTTTTCAAAAGGACTTCAGCCCTGTTTAGACGTTGTTGTAACCTTTTGCACGTCATCATTCGGCTCCTGTTAATAAGTATTTATCGCTGGCAGGTTGACTTGAAGCCGGAGTTCGGGATATAAAAACCAGTCCATTTTTGGATCAGTTGTTGAGATGAAATATTCATTAGATGAGAATCCTGAGAAAGGCTGTTCGATGGAGCAGCGTGGTTCGGTTGGATTTGATTTAGCACCGACGCCTTTGTTGGTGGTCGGGATAGACGGGGTGGTCTACGCGGTGAATGAGGCCTTCCACTCGATGGAATTGGGCGGGTCGATTGGTTCTGAAATCGGAGATTTTTGTCCAGCTCTAGCTGCCTTGCCACAACAGATGGCCGCCGCCGGAACCGTACAAGGCTCCGCTGTTTTGGAAGTGGTCGGCACGCTGGCGGATGGTCGCGAAATTGTTGCCCGGGCGCGTCCGGCATCCGCTACGGAGTTTGTTCTGCAGTTCACCGTGTTGGGATGCGAGATCGATACGATTGGAAGAACCGGCTATGAATTGCCTGCGTCGGCGCGGGTGATGTTCGAGGCGGCTGGAGCGGCGATGTGTATTGTCGATGCGGGTATGATGGTGCGTCATGTTAACAGTGAGTTTCTTGAACTGTCTGGGTACAGTCGTGAGGAAGCTGTGGGTCATATGACGAAGCTCGATTTTCTTCAGCCGTGTGATGTCTCGCTTGCGGGGTCCTATCACGAACGCCGTCTGCTTGGCGGCGAAGAGGGGGTGCCGCGTTCGGTCGAGTATGTCGCAGTGCGCAAGGACGGCACGCACGTGGACATCAGGGTGGGGTCGCACAAGCTGCCGGGAACGGACTGGACCGCCCACACCATTTTCGACATCACCGGTTACCGCGAGTCCGAACGCGAGATCAAGCGGCGGGAAAAAAACTACCGTGCCTTGTTCGAGACTACAGGCGCCGCCACGATCCTCTGTGAGGAAGACATGTTGATTGCCCTCGCCAACGAGGAGTTCATTAAGATGTGTGGCTACGAGAAGGAAGAACTCGAGGGCAATATGCGCGCGCTCGATTTCATCCATCCCGAAGATTTACCACTGGTCGTGAGCCACATGAGCCGTCGCCGCTCCGGTGACACCAGCGTGCCGAACTCCTACGAGTTCCGCGGAATTTCCAAGGAAGGCCGGATCGTCCATGTCTGGATGGTGGTCGGACTCGTTCCGGGGTCCAAGCGGTCGATCAACTCCTTGGTCGACATCACCCATCTCAAGAACGTCGAGGACGCGCTCAAGCACCGGGTTGAACTCGAGGAGTTCCTCAACCGCGTGACCACCAATTTCATCGGCGTCGCTCCCGAAGATTTCGAGGAGCAGATGAACATTGTGCTCGAGGAAATCGCCATGCACTACGAGGGCGAACGGGTGCAGATTCTCGAATTCCGAAATGACGACACCTTGCTCAGATGCACCCACGAGTGGTGCGCGGAGGGCATCCGCCCCTCGATTCTCGAACTTGGCTTCATCTCGGTCGAACCTCTGCAAGCGTGGCTCGACGCGGCCCGTGATGTGCGGACGCACGTTGTCCAGGTGGATGAGCTTGGTATCGAAGAGGCCGCACAGGCCAACTTCCTCAAACGCTACGATGTGCAATCCCTTCTGGTGGTTCCGTTGTTGGTCGACGACGGTTGCTTTGGGGTCATTCGTGTGGACGCCGTCAGCGGTCCGATCATCTGGAGCGAGCAAGACGTGCAGGTGTTGGAAACGACCGCTAAGGTGATTTCCACGGCGAAGAAATCCGTCGATGCAGTGCTCAAGCAGCAGGTCATTGAAGAGCAGATGCGCCAGGCACAACGCTTGGAATCACTCGGCGTTCTCGCCGGCGGCATCGCCCACGACTTCAACAATATTCTCACCGCCATTCTTGGCTATTGCGATCTCGCGATGGTTGATAACGACGACCCGGAGGACGTGCAGGAGTGTTTGCACGAGATTAGCGAAAGCGCTGAGCGCGCCAAGGAACTGGTTCGCCATATCCTCACCTTCTCCCGCAAGAGCCCGGTTCGGCGGGTGCCTTTGTCTTGGCGTCGGGTGGTGGAAAACGCGCTCGGCATGTTCCGCGCCTGCGTGCCGGCGACCATCTCGATCGACTTCCAGGTGCGTGGCAGCACCACCACGGTGAGCGGCGACCCCGTCCAACTCTACCAAGTGGTGATGAATCTGTGCACCAACGCGTTCCATGCGATGGGCAACGGCGGCACCTTGGGCCTTCGACTTCAGACCCGGATGATCAAGGACGGCGAATCTTGGGGACACCACCCGGTGGTGCCCGGCGCTTACGTGGAATTTGTGGTTTCCGATACGGGTTGCGGTATGCGGCCAGACGTTCTCGAGCGGATTTTCGACCCGTTTTACACCACCAAGGATCTTGGTGAAGGCACCGGCATGGGCCTGTCGATGGTGCACGGCATCGTCAACGACCATCACGGTGTGATGTACGCCGAGAGCAAGGTCGGTTTGGGTTCGACCTTTCACATCATGCTGCCACTCTGCAAGGAAGCACCGGTGGAGGGAGACTCCGATTCACACGGCGCGCTTCCGATGGCACCGGCAATGCCGCAAAAACAGATCATGGTGGTCGACGACGAACTCAAAATCCGTAACCTGCAAGAGCGCCTGCTGCGCCAGATCGGTTACGAAGTGACCTTGTTCAAGGATGCGATTGAGGCGTTGGCCGCGTTCGAAAAGCGTCCCACCAGTTATGATCTGATCATCAGCGACTGGGCCATGCCCGAAATGAACGGAGCGGAGTTTGCCGGACAGGTGAAACGGATCCGAGAGGACATCCCGATCATTCTTTGCACCGGATTCAGCGAAATGGTTCTCAACGAGAACCGTCAGATGGAAATTTTCGACATCCTCGCGAAGCCCTTCGTGAAAGAGGACCTCGCCTCCCTGGTCGAGAAGGCGCTACGCTTTGCCGACTAAGGCAATGCTCTGAACCAACGCGGCTTAGGAGCGAACGCGGTTTAGGAACGAAAGTTGAAGTCGATGCGGGACTTGGACTTATACGCCCACTTGCCGGAAGCTTCTGCCACCAGACGGCCGTGAGCCGTGTAGACGGCTGCTTTGGTCAACGCGTAGGTGTCACGGTGCGCAGCCATCCATCCTACCACATCGTACGTCTTGTCGACGAACATGGGGAAGTGAAAGGTGGTCGAGATTTCAGTGGTGACTCCGAGGATGTCCTTGGCGGCGTACACTGACCAGCCCATCGCTTCATCCAGCATCGTCACGATGATGCCGCCGTGGAGCAAGCGCTTGTAAGCGGCGAAGCGTTTGTCGGGCTTGGTCCGACAGACAACACGTTGGTTTTCTTTGTCGCGCAAAAATGAAAGCCCCAAGCCGATCGGGTTTCCTGAACCGCTTCCGAACGAGTCGGTGTACGGGTAAGGCGTGTGAATCGGTTCCAAGAGCGACAAGTCAATCGGCGCCTTTGGCCCGATGATTCGTTCCTCTACTTGCGTTTCTGGTAGAGTGTCGTTGTGTTGTGCCTTTTTATTTTTCATGTTTACCCTTTCGACGATGCCCCGTTTTAATAGTATAAAATCCACTAACGGTGTGTAAAAGCATAAAATGCCGCATGTTGATTTATAGATCAAATAACCCAACCTTACCTATGTTACATTCTGAACCAGATACTTGATATGTTTGATGTTAAAGAAAAGCCAAAGATGGTCGAACGAGCATTGTTGGTCCATGTGTACACTGACAAACGCCTCGAACTTCGAGCCGAATCGATGCTCGAGGAGCTCTCAGAACTCGTTTCGACCCTCGGGATTCCAGTGATTGATGGCTGTGTCGTCCGCTGCCCAACGCTCCACGCCAAGCTTTTGGTCGGCACAGGTAAGGCGGACGAGCTCAAGGAGCATGCCATCGCCCTCGATTGCGATTGCATCGTATTCGATAACGAACTCTCCCCCGCCCAGCAACGGAACTGGGAGAAACTGACTGAAATTACCACGCTCGACCGGCAGGAAGTCATTCTCGATATCTTCGCCAAGCGCGCCAGCACCCGAGAGGCGAAGCTCCAAGTAGAGCTCGCTCGGCTTGAATACACCCTACCACGCCTAACGCGTCATTGGTCCCACCTTGGGCGTCAGGGTGGGTCGGGACCCGCCGCAAAAGGCGAGGGCGAAAAGCAGATCGAACTCGACCGCCGGATGATTCGGACCCGGATCACGCGATTGAAGAAGGAGCTCGCGGAGGTGGTGCAAAACCGCGGCACCCAACGCAAAGAACGTCGCCGGGTGCCGATTCCGCAGGCTGCGATTGTCGGCTATACCAACGCGGGCAAGTCCTCGCTGTTGAAAGCCCTCACCGGCGCGGATATTTTTGTCGCCGACCAATTGTTCGCGACCTTGGATCCGACGACGCGGCGTGTCGAGTTGCCCAATGGCGCACCGTTGTTGCTCACCGACACGGTTGGCTTCGTGCGCAATCTGCCCCACCGTCTGGTCGAGTCGTTCAAGGCGACCTTGGAGGAGGCGGTCCTCTCCGAATTTCTCATCCACGTGCTCGATGCGAGTTCCCCCGAGGTCGATGCCTTTCACGCGACCACCCTGCAGGTGCTCGACGAACTCGGCGCGGATCAAAAACGCATGATCACTTTATTTAATAAAACGGATCTTATTTCGCCGGAAAGCGGACGCTTGCAACAGCTCCGTCTCGCCTTTCCCGATGCGATGTTCTGTTCGGTCCACACCGGCGAGGGCCTCACCGAACTCAAGGCACGCATGGCCTCGTTCGTCTCCGACCGCATGGTACAGGTGCATCTTCATCTGCCCCACCGCGAGTCCGGATTGCTCAGCCTGATGCATGAGCACGGGCGGGTGGACGAGGAGGTCTATGAATACGAGCATATAATGGTTCGTGGCTTGATGCCGGTGCGGCTACACGCCAAAGTCGCCGCCTTCCAACAGCCTTCAACCGATCGATGACGCCTAAAGACGCCACGCGCATTCTCAGCGACCTTGCCACCTACCTCCGCCTCACCGGCGCGAACGAGTTCAAAGTGGTCGCCTTCGACAAAGCCGCCCGCATTTTTGAAAACCTTCCCGCCGACGAACTCGCCCAGCATCTCGAGGACGAGTCGCTCGAATCGGTCGACGGCATCGGCAAGTCGATCGCCAGAGAATTGTACAGTTTTCACTCGACCGGTACCTCTGAGCGCATGGACGATCTGCGGGAAGCCGTTCCCGGCTCGCTCATCGGCTGGCTGGAAATCTCCGGACTCGGTCCGAAGAAGATCTACAAAATTCACCGCGAACTAGAGATCACCGAACTCGACGAGTTGAAGGAGGCCTGCGCCGACGGCCGGGTCGCCGGTCTAAAAGGCCTTGGCCAAAAAACGGCCGACAACATTCTCAAAAGCATCGAGTGGATGGAGACCTTCGAGGATCGCTGTCGCTTGGACCAGGCCGAGGCCGCCGCCACGCCGTTTCTCGCCGCGCTCGAAGGGCTTAAAGGCGTGCAGGAAATATCGGTGGCCGGCTCGCTCCGCCGCCGCCGCGAAACGGTCGGCGACATCGACTTGCTGGTCGCGGCAAAGGAAAAGGACGCGGCCGCGATCATGAAGGCCTTCGTCGAACTGCCGGCCGTGACCGAGGTGCTGGTGTCGGGTTCGACCAAGTCGTCGGTGCGCAGCGACGAGGGACGGCAGGTGGATTTGCGCGTCGTCGAACCTGAAAAGTTCGGCTCGGCGCTGATGTATTTTACCGGCAGCAAGGAACACAATATTGAGATGCGTTCGCGCGCCCGCGAACGCGGCATGGCGCTCAACGAATACGGGCTCTACCAGTTAGATGATGACGGCAGCACTGATTTCGAACAACCGGTCGAGTCCGGCAGCGAAGCCGCCATCTACAAGGTGTTGGAACTGCCATTCGTGCCGCCTGAGTGCCGCGAGGATACGGGCGAGTTCGAAGAAAAAGACTTTCCTCTCCTTGAGACCGCCGACATCCGCGGCATCCTTCATGCCCATAGTACGTGGAGCGACGGCAAGGATTCGATCGAGGCGATGGCTCGCGCCTGCATCGAACGCGGGTTCGAATACCTCGGCCTCACCGATCATTCTCAAGCCGCCGCTTACGCCGGCGGCCTCAGCCCCGAACGCGTCGAAGCTCAGTGGCTCGAAATCGACGAGGTGAACCAGAAGCTCGTCGATGAGGGTCACACCTTCAAAGTGTTCAAAGGTATCGAGGCGGACATCCTTGGCGACGGCAGTCTCGACTACGAAAAGGAAGGGTTGATCGAAGGGTTCGAGTTCGTGATCGCCAGCGTGCACAGCGCGCTTGAGATGCCGGCGGCGAAAATGCAGGCGCGCATGGAGGCTGCCGCCGCGAACCCGCACACCACCATCATCGGCCACCCAACCGGACGCTTGCTACTGAAGCGGGCCGAAAGCCAAGTGGACCTCCCCGCCCTGATCCAGGTCGCCGCCGAACACGGCAGCGCGATTGAGATCAATGCCAATCCATGGCGTTTGGACATCGACTGGCGCGAAGGACCGGCCATGCGGCGTTCGGATTTGCGCACCGCCATCTGTCCCGACGCTCATGCGGTCGATCAGATCGATTTGCTCCGTTTCGGGGTCGACGTGGCGCGTAAGGCGCGGATCAAAAAAGCCAATGTGTTGAACACGCTGAGTCTGGTTGAGATCGAGGCCGCGTTCGACAAGGCTTGATGCGAGTTGCGGGATGCGGGATGCGGGCTGCGAGTTACGGGCTGCGGGATGTTGGGAACTGGCAACCCAATACCGCTGATTTTCGGAAATTAAAGTGGGAGGCCGGCACTGGCCGGGCGACTATTCGCAAGGTAGCACGGGCCGCTGGCCCTTCATCAACGAACCAGAACGGCGGTGCCTTTTTCGGTCGCCAACTCGGTCAGGGTCCACGCCGAGTCGCGTGCCATCCAGCGCGCGACCACCTCTTTGTCCTCGGCCCGGATATAGTCGTCGAGAATGATGACGGCATGTTTGGAGAGGTATTTTTCGAGTAGGGGCAGCGCGGGATAACGGGCGTGGGGCTGGGTGATGCTCGGTGGGCCGTCGATCACCAGAATGTCGATCACGACCGAGTCAGGGAGGGGCGAGAGATCGTACCAGAGCCAGGATTTACCGTCGATCTGGTGCGTCACCAAGGGAGCGTCGAGCACATCAACGAACGCGGCCAGACCATGTTGCTCAAGCTGGGTTCGGCTTTGTTTGGCGTAATCGGTTTCGTGTTCGAACGAGTACAACTTGCCGCCGCCGCCGTGCTCCGTCTGAAGTTTTTCGAGTAGATAGCCGGACACCAGACTGGAGGTGCCACTGCCGCATTCGACGATGGTACAGGCACCGCGTTCGAGAATGCGTCCAGCCATCACCTTGAGAAAATCGGGCGAGGCGGCCCAGCCGCGCATCATTGGCAAGGGGCGACGCGGTTGCACGAGTTGGTAGAGGGAGAAGAGCGCCTCCGTGTTCTGCGCGTCGCGCCTCCCGGACTCGCGCACCGCCTGTTGGCCGGCGAGAACGCGCAGCATCAGCAACCACACGACCAACAGGGTCGCCGTGGTAAAGGCGGCCAAGGTGAACAAGGGGAAGATCGATTCCAGTAACTGGGACTCGATCAGGCCGACCACGAAGGCCGCCGATAATAACAGTGCTGCGAGACCGAGCAACACCCGATCCTGCAAGCCCGCCAGCCGCGGTTTCAATTTGGATAGAAACACATCCACGCGTCTCCTTTGCGGGGATCGTTCATGAATGCAAGCCGCTTGCCCGAGCCCCGTCGGTTCGTCGTGGGTTTTTAGAGCACGTAAGTGGCCAAGCTGTTGCCGTTCTATCCAAAGAAAAACGGCGCATGTTATCAATGCGCCGTGCTCCAATTTCTAAACAGGTTCGTGCCTCAGGGCACCGGTGCCGGTGTTGGCGGCGGAACAAATTCGACCACACCAAAGTTCCCGACCGGAGCCGCGAACCCATTTAGGCCTCCGTCGCCTCTGACGGTGTCCGGATAAAGGCACCCGCCGTCGGCGGAAGACGTGAAGGGCAGCGTATAAAGCGTCTTGGCGTGGAAAAACTTCGGCTCGTTTCTGACGCGGGTAACGAGCAGGTCGCCGTGGCGGCTGAGGTTGTAAGCGTAGCCTCCGACCATGGTGCTCGGTCCGGATTGAAGCAGCGCTTCCGAAACACTGACCCGTTGGATTTTGCGGTCCTCTGCTGCCGCGTCGTAAGTGATCAAGTGCATGTCGACGTCGTCGTAGATCAGGTTCAGATTGCCCGAGTGGTTCCCAATCGGAATCGAGTTGCGCAGGTAGGCGGCCGCGCCGTCGTAGGACAGCAGCACGAGATGAGTGAGCCCGTTCAGGCGTCCGTCGTCCTCGTTGCGGGTGAACTGAGCGGCGGCGTAGAGAAAGATACCGTCGTCGCTCACACCTTCGAGGCGTCCGGGGAGTTCGATGGCGGGACGCTCCACCGGCTTGGCGGGATCCGCGTAGTCGATGACGACAAGGTCATGGCGGCGCATCGAAACGATGATGTCGGACTGGCCATCGGCCACGCGGGTTTCCACTTGGTCTTCGATATAAGCGGGCAGCAGCTCGGGCACGTCGTCGGTGTACCAGCGGTAGGAACGGCCGATGTATACTTTTCCGGCAGCGGCGTGGCATTCGAAGTTGGCGGACCAGCTCTCTACGTTTTCGGGAATGGTGACCTCTTGCTTGGACACGAGTTCAGGCTCGGCGCCGCGATGATCGATAGCGAGTAGACGGGTCGAGGTGCCGCCGCCGTATCCCGGTGGCAGGATCCCCAAACGAGCTGCAGGATCGACGGCTGGCTCGAGGATGGGATCATCAGGGTAATAGTAGCCGCCATATTGTTGCGTCTTCCAAATCAGGATCCCCGGTTCGGGGACGAGGGCTTTGTAGTTCGAACCGTAGTAGCCGATATCGATGCTGTCGTCGGCAACGTCAGTGCTGTCATTGCCGCTATTGCCGCCGACAGGAGAGGCTGGGTCGAACTCGACCGTGCGCCAAGTGATGGCGGTCAAATCGGAGAGGTCGACTACTAGATGGCGCAATTGGTCGCTGTCGAGGACTCGCTGCAACAGGTGGAGGGTGCCGGGCGCCGGTCCGCCACCGTGTTCGTGATGGGTTGCGATGATGTAGCCTAACGGTAGATCGAACTCGTGCAGGGCATTGATCGCGCCGGCAGCGCCGAGCAGGGGATTCACCCGCAGAGACGGACGATCGCTGTTGCTGTTCAGTTCGATGCGGAATGCGCCTTCGACGAACACGTCGGTCGCGGGCTGGCTGAGTTTGACTTGGTGGGTGACCTTGGGGTTGTCGCGGTCGACGGCGTCGATCACGGTCACGCCGAGTCCGTCGATGGCGAGGAACCGGTCGTTCTCTTCGATGGCACGGCGAGGCGAGGTGTAGTGCGCGAGGAAGCCGCGTTCGACCAGGCCGGGAACATCGCCGTTGGCCGAGATTTTCATTTCGATGAACTGGAGGCCCGTGCCGGTCGGGCTGCTGAACGGAACGAGGATCGTGTTGGACTCGGGCAGTACCGTGAAGGCCTGCTCCTCATAGACGGCCTCGCTCCAGGACCAGCGGTCACCGAGGCGGACCCGGCTGGTCATGGTCGGGTTGGCGGGATCCGACACGTCGAAGAGAGAGACCGCGACGCGTCCGGACTCGGTGCCGATCGACAGCAGTTCGTCGCCGAGCGGCTGCAGGTAGGTGGAGAAGCCGGGCACCTCGAGTTCGCCGAGAATGGTCGGATTGGTCGGGTCTTGGAAGTCAACGATCCACAAGGGGTCGATCCGCTCAAAGGTGACGATGTAGGCGGTGCGTTCGTCGGTGATGCGCGAACCGAACAATTGTTCGTTCAAGGCCATGCGGACTTCACCGAGTTGGTGCGTTCCAGGCGATCCGCCGGCGGGGTCATCCGGGGGCGCCGACACGGCGGGACCCACATGGAAGGTGCGGAACGCGGTGTCCCAGCGGCGGGTATCGGAATTGTATTCTTGCGAAGTCACGGCGAGCAGATCGTCCTCGATCCACACTTTAAACTCGTCCGCCACGCGGCCGTCGGCGACCAAGACCTCCCCCATTTTTACCAAGGTGCCGACCGGCGAACTAATGTCGTACACGCACAGCGTGGTCTCACGGAAGTTCTCGCTGTAGCCGAGAACGACACGGTCCGGGGTGGCGTGAATGAACCGGCTCCAACCGGTAAGCAGGGCGTCTTCCACCGCGATCGGTTGGTCGGGGACCGCAAGGTCGAAGGTCTGAAAACTGGTGTAGGGTTCGTAGTCGCCGTCGGCATTGTAGTAACTGTGACTCAGCACGTAGAGCGCCGTGCCGACCGTGCGCGCCTCGCGCACCGCACCGCGAATGGGAAAGGTCGTGGTCACCGCTGGGTCGCCGGTGGACACATCGACAATGATGCCTTCGCTTTCGGGGTCGCCCGGCTGGAACGCGCAATCGCGTCCGGCGACCAGCAGGACCCGGTCGCCGCTCAGCGGTAACAATTTTTCGCCGCGTCCGGGCAGGGTCATCTGACCAAGCAGCACCGCGGTGTCGGGATCGCTGATGTCGATGACTTGCAGTCCGACATTGCGATTGAAGAAGTAAAGCCGATCGTCACGGATCGCATAGATGTTGGCGTCGGTGACTTCACGCGGGACCGTCGCCGAGTCCCCCCCGGCCCCAGGCGTAAACGCGGTGTCTTCCACCACGATAGGCGGACTCGCGGAATTGCGCGCTTCGTCTGCGGTGAAGGCGTTTTCAAGGTCGCCATTGAAATCAGAAATGCCGCTGAACACGCCCGCCGCCGCGAGGTCGTCCTCGTAGCAGGCCACCCGGAACGAGTGTCCGAGCCGGTCGGCCGGAATGGTTAAGGTGACCGTCTGAGCGGTCCCGTCCACCGCGATCGATGGCAGGGGAATCCAGGTGTCGCCCTCGGTGAAGATGTCTTGGGTTTCAACGCGGACATACGTTGCGCCCGCTTCGATCGCCACCGTCAGCACCGCCTCGCCCTCGGTGATCTCTATTGACACGATTTCGGACTGCGCCCATGCAGATTCAGAAAACGCTGTGAAAAATGTGAAAAACACAGCGCACAGCGCGATAAAAAGTGTGATCCCCGAAAAACGAGTTCGACGTTTGTTAAACCTATTCATGATATTCCTTAGTTCTCCCCTGCATTTTAAACACATATCTGGGAGATGTAAACCTATTAAACGGGAATGTTTCACATTTGATGGATGGGCGGCTTGTCATGTTTGATTCGCACATGCACACGCCGATGTGCCACCACGCGTTCGGCGAACCCGAGCAATACGCGGAACAGGGCGTCACGATGGGACTGTCGGGCATCATCATGACCTGCCACAGTCCGATGCCGAACGGGTTTTCCTCTTGGGTACGGATGGCTCCAGAAGAGTTTGACGACTATGTGGCCTTGGTCGACCGCGCCCGTGTGGCTTTTGGAGACCGCCTGACGATTCGCCTTGGTATGGAGAGCGACTATTTTCCTGGGATGGAAAGTTGGCTGGAGGAGCTGCATGGCCGCGCCGATTTTCATTATATCTTGGGTTCGGTACACTACTTTCTCGACGAGTGGGAGCCGCACTTGCCTTCGCTGGTTCGGGCCCAGAGCGACGAGTCAACGGCGGTTCGTTTGTTCGAAGCCTACTTCGCCGCCTTGGCCGACTCGGCGGAGACCGGCTTGTTCGACAGCCTCGCCCACCCCGACTTGGTGAAGAATGCTGCGCCCGATTTTTGGGATCCGACCAAGATCGCTGATGTAATGGGCACCTCGCTTGACCGGATCGCCGCCACCGGCGTGGCGATGGAACTCAACACCTCTGGGCGGAAGAAAAAATACGCCGAGTTCAATCCCTGCGATCCGATGTTGAAGATGATGGCCGAACGCAACATCCCGATTGTGCTCGGTTCGGATTCGCATCAGCCGGAGCGCGTGGCCGAAGCCTTCGAAGAAGCCTTGGACTCGATTCAGGCCGCCGGCTACGAAGCAGTGTCCGTGTTCGAGAATCGAACGCGTTCGGAGATCGCGATCGCCGACGCCCGTTCGGCGTTGAGCTAAAAGCTCGGCCGTTCACCTACGATTGCTTGCGATGAATATCGCCTACCTCGCCTCGAACGTGGCTTTGCCGAGTCGAAGGTCATCGCACCATCGCCGAACCCTCTACGACGAACCACGGCGGCGGCTCGATGGTAGGTAGCGCGGTCTTTAGCCCGTGTTTGGCCTGCGGAATATATCCCGCAGAACTCATCCCGAGCGATCGGAAAGACAAAGGCGTCACTTCGTTGGGGGAGGACTTCGTAAGAGAGTTTCTATGATTTCATGGCCCCAACCCCTTGAAGTCCGAACAACAAAAAAGCCACCGCGAAGGCGGTGGCTTTAGATCGTTCGACGAACGAGCGGAAACTATTCCGTGTCGTTTGTCGGCGCGTCTTCTTCAGGAGCGGCGCCAGCGGCTGCTTCTGTTGCGCCCGCTTCTTCCGTCGCGGCGACGCCAGCGGTGGCCTCGATCGGTTCGTCGGGCAGATCGGCGTCTTCGACCGAACGCACGTTTACGCGGCGACCGTGTTTGTCGAAATAGACGTAGCCGTCTTTGAGGGAAAAGAGGGTGTAGTCGCGTCCGAGGCCGACGTTGACGCCGGGCTTGAAGCGGGTGCCGAGTTGGCGGACAATGATGGTGCCGGCATTGACCGGCTGGCCACCGAAGCGTTTTACGCCACGGCGTTGTGAGTTACTGTCGCGTCCGTTCTTAGAGGTACCTTGACCTTTTTTATGTGACATCGAAAAATCCTGTTCTGAAAACCTGTTCTGAAAAGTAGTGTTGGTTGAAAAATTAGAGGCTGGTGATCTTCACCTTGGTCAGGCTCTGGCGGTGGCCGACTTTGCGTTCGTAGCCCTTGCGGCGCTTTTTCTTGTAAGCGATGATCTTCTTGGCGCGGAACTGGTCGACGATCTCGCCGGTGACAGTCGCACCGGAAATCAGCGGGGTGCCCACGGTCAGAGCGCCGCCGGTGGAGCGGGCGAGGACCTCGAAGGTCACGGTCGCGCCTTCGTCGCCGTCGAGCTTTTCGATGTCGAGAATATCGTTTTCTTCAACGCGGTATTGTTTGCCGCCGGTTTGGATCACTGCGTAGGACATGTGCTTGGTTCCTGTGGTACTTATTAAGTGGTACTTCTTAACTGGTACTTCTTAAATGGTACTTCTTAAAGTGCTTAAATTCTGGTGTTTTTTCCTGTTTAGGGCCGCGAAAGGTAACAAGAAGTGCCCCCCTGTCAACACCGCACTCGCCCGAATTGTGATATTGTAAACCGAAAATTGTAAATGGTGAATGGGCCGGCGGGCTCCGCTCGCAGTTCACCCGATCTTCGACCTTCCATCTCCATCTTCACCTCGAAGAGGTCTTGTTCAATCCGGCTCCACCTTTTAGACTAGCCTCTGACAAGCCATAACCACCAAAAATTTTAGTTGCCATCCATTTGTTTGGCATATAAACACGCTCCCCGAAAGGAACGCCCATGTCCGAAAAACCTGTCTGGAAAGAATTCGAAGACAATCTGATCACCCACAGCGCCGCGCACTACCTGATGACTATTCATCACCTGCTCGCGGATCAGGGCTATGCCCGGGTGACGGACATCGCCAAACGCCTCAATATTACCCGGGGAAGTTGCTCCATCAGTCTCAAGCCGTTGAAAAAGCGCGGACTCGTCGTCGAAGACGATAACCGCTTTCTGCTGCTGTCTGAAGAGGGCAAACGGATCGCCGAGATGGTCGAACTCAACGACCAACTGCTCGAGATCTTGTTCCGGGATGTGCTCGGAGTGAGCGAGGATCAGGCCGAAATCGACGCCTGCAAAATCGAACACTTGCTCGGCATTGAAACCAGCATGGCCCTGTCGAACTTCGTTCGGGCTTGGCAACGTAATGGCAAAGGCGCACAGGCGTTCCGCAAAGAAATCAAACAGGCCCAATCGGACTGTGATCACAACGCGGAGACATGCGACCTATGCAACACCACCTGTATCGTGGAAATCGCCGGACTAAAGTCCAAGTAATCAACACCCAGAACCGCCTGGCCCGCCGCTTCGGCTTGGGGCTCTTGCTCGGCGCGCTCGCCTTGCTCACGGGGTGCGGTGATCCGCCCAGCGAAGAGATCACGGTTTATTGCGGCCGCAACGAATCGCTGATCGGCCAACTGGTGAAAGATTACGAGACCACCACGCGTCTCAAAGTGAATGTCCGTTATGGCAAGTCCGGTGAATTAGCGGCCACCTTGCTTGCCGAAGGCGACAAGTCCCCGGCCGACGTCTTCATCGCTCAGGACATCGGCGCGATGGCTGCGGTCGATCAGGCCGGCCTGCTCGGCAAGCTGCCGGAGAATTCGTTGAAGAACGTTCCGGCTGCATACCGTGCCGCAAACGGAAATTTCATGGGCCTGTCCGGCCGTCTGCGCACCGTCGTTTACAATACCGACAATGTGAAACCGGCCGACCTCCCGGACACCATCCAAGGCTTCACCGATCCGAAATGGAAAGGCCGGATGGGGTGGGCGCCGCTCAATGGCTCGTTCCAATTGTTCGTCACCGCCATGCGCGAACTCGAAGGCGAAGAGAAAACCAAAGCTTGGCTGCAAGGCATCATCGACAACGAACCGAAAGAATTTCCGAAGAACACGCCCATCGTCGCGGCTGCCGGTGACGGCGATATCGATGTCGGCTTTGTGAACCACTATTACTTGTATCGCCTCAAAAAAGAACGCGGCCCCGACTTTCCCGCCGCGAACCATTACCTCAAGGGCGGCCCCGGCGCGTTCATGAACTTGGCGTCCGGTGGCGTGTTGAAGTCGACTACTAAGCCGCGCGAAGCGGTGATCTTTCTCGACTTCTTGACCTCGACCAAGGCGCAGAAATATTTCGCCGAACAGACCTACGAGTTCCCGTTGAGTGACGACGTCGACCCCTATGGCGATCTGCCGAAGCCGAGCGATCTCGAGACACCTGAGATCAAGTTATCGGACCTCGGCGACCTCAAAGGAACCTTGGCGCTGCTCGAAGAACTTGGCTTGCTTTAGCGGCCCGGCCCAAATCGCGTGCATGGCGGATAGTCGCCCGGACGGGTCTGGCCTCCCACGTTAATTCCCACGTGAATCATCGCGTAAGCAACCGCGCGAAGACGCGGCCGCCACGGTCCATCCTCGCCGGCTACGCCGTCGCCGGACTCTGCCTGATTCCGGTGGGCTGGCTTTTGCTGCGCGCGTTCTCGGGCGGGTCCGAACCGATGCGCATGCTCCTGCGCCCCGCCACCCTCGAGGCGACTTGGCGATCGTTGCGGCTGGTGTTCGCGGTCACTGCGACCGCCTTGACGCTGGGTACCGCCGCCGCTTGGCTGACGACTCGAAGCGATCTGCCGCTGCGCCGGCTGTGGTCGGTGCTGTTGATTCTGCCCTTGGTTTTTCCGTCTTATGTCGCGGCGATGGCGTTCCTTTCGGCGACCAGTCCGAACGGGATTCTCGGTGGGTTCGGCATCGACTTCCAAGGCTTTCCGGCGGCGTGGTTTTTGCTGTCGATCTTCACTGCGCCGTACGCGATGCTGACGGTTCGGGCGGGCTTGCAGCGGGTGGACGCCTCCCAGCAGGACGCGGCGCGCAGCCTCGGACAGAGTCCGACGCAGGCCTTCTTCCAGATTACCTTGCCGCAGCTGCGCCGTTCGTTGTGGGCGGGCGCACTGCTGATCGCCCTGTACACGCTGAGTGATTTTGGCGCGGTTTATTTGCTGCAGGAAGATACGCTGACGCGCCAAGTCTACGGCTACAGGAACTACAAGCCGAACACGGCGGCTGCCTACGCGCTGGTTCTGTTTTTGCTCTCACTCGTCATCGTGTTTCTCGAACCCGCCCGCCGCCCCGCGCCCGCGCGGCGCATCCGTCCGCCCGCGCCGGTCGCGCTCGGTGGATGGCGCTGGCCGGCGTTTGGCTTTTGTATGGCGCTGATGCTCGCCTCGCTGGCCCTGCCGCTGATCACCCTCGTGCAATGGTTGTTGCGTGCCATCACCCTCGGCGAACCCTTGTTGCGCAAGCCTTGGATCATTGCCAATTCGCTCGTCCTCTCGGCCGTTGCGGCCTTCCTCACCATCGTGATCGCGCTGGTTCCGGCCTTGCTCGCTTGGCATTATCCAGGTTGGCGAACGCGCCTTGTCGAACGCGCCAGCTATATCGCCTACGCGATCCCCGGCGTGGTCATCGGCTTCGCGTTCATGTCGATGTCGTTGCAGTTCGGCGGCTGGCTTTATCAATCGTTGGCGGTGCTGGTGCTCGCGTTCACGGTGCATTTTTTGCCGCAGGCCAGTAGCACGACTGGCGGCTCGTTAGCGCAAATCCATCCCAACCTGCTCGACGCCGGACGCACCTTGGGTTCGGGGCGCCGCAAAGTATTGCGCACGATATTGCTACCGCTGGCGAGCCCAGGTCTGCTGGCCGGCGCGGCGCTGGTGTTTCTCACCTGCATGAAAGAACTGCCGATGACCCTGCTGCTCCGCCCGACCGGGTTCGACACGCTCGCGACCCAGATTTGGTCGGACACGGAAGAAGGCTTTTTCTCGCACGCCGCCTTGCCAGCGCTGCTGCTGGTGGGCGCGTCCGGGTTCTCGGTCTGGTTGTTGTTGCGCAGAAGTCGGTACTAACATCAAAAAACTGGAGGGCGAGGGGCCTCCCGAGCCGGTGCGATTGAGGACGACCGAGATGGTGGCGGACTTTGGTTCGGGACCTCTCGATTCCGAAACATTCCGCCTTCCGAAATCCGCGATCCCACGTGGAATTAGCCGCCCTGCATCGGCGCGACGATCTCGATCTGGTCGCCTTCGGACACGGTCGTGGTCGCGCGTTCGGCGCGGGGCACAAAGGTTTCGTTCAAGGCCACGGCGAGATGCACTTGGCGGAAATCGAGTTGTTCAAGCAGCGCGGCCAAGGTGAGGGCAGGGGACGTATCGCCCGTTCCGCCTGCGCTTCCCGCGATGGTTTGCTCTGTGCCGTTGATCACCAGTTTCATATCGGGAATGAATGCAGGATCGGTGCCTCGGGCTCAATGCCTTTTTCCATCAAGTCCGCCGCGAACTCGGCCAGGATTGGCGCCAGCAAAAATCCGTGGCGGAACAAGCCGTTGATCGCGATGCGGCGGCGTTCAGGGTCGTGGTAGATGCGCGGTAGATGGTCCGGGAAGGCGGGGCGGCAATGCACCGAGGTGTCGAGAATCCGTCCCTCCGCGAAGCCGGGATGGATCGCGTAGGCGGCCGACAGCAGTTCGAGCGCGGTGCGCACCGAAATCGGCGAACGATCCTCGCTTTCAATCTGACTGGCACCGACCACGAAGGTATTCTGTTCGCGCGGGACAATATAGAGGGGGTAGCGCGGGTGCAGAATCCGCACCGGGCGGTTCAGCGTGACCTCGGGGGCATGGATGTAGATCAGCTCGCCGCGAACGCCGCGCAGCTCCGGCAGCCGGTCCTGGGCCGCGAGTCCGCGGCAGTCGACGTGCCAGATCGCGTCATCTAAAATCGGGTGGCCTTGCGCTTTGCGCAAACGGCCGGTGTGCAACGAACCCGCCCAAGAACAACCGTCCGATTCCGGATCGATTTTGTGGATGTCGAGCGCTTTGTTGGTGGCAGCGATCAGCGCGCGGTTGTCGATGTGGCCCTCGTCCGGAAGGTACAATGCCTCGCCAAAATCCAAGCTCGGTTCGAGTTCGGCGATGCGCGCCTGGTCGGCCAGTTGGTAACGTCCGCCGCCCGCATCCAGCGCGCGCCGAAAGCGGTCGAACTCAGCCCGATCGGTCTGATGCGCGACAATCAGCGTGCCGGATTGGTCGAGCGGCACCGAACGCGGCAGATCCGCCAGTAGTCCCGGCCAGCGGCTCATCGCCTCGCAGCCGAGTTGGTAGACCAGCCGTTCGCCACCATCGAGTTCGCTGGCGGGCGCGAGCATGCCCGCCCCAGTCCACGCGCAAGCCGACTCACCACTCGGATCCGGATCGTCGATCACCACCTCGAACCCGCGTTGCTGCAAGGTCAGCGCCAGCACCCGGCCCATCAATCCAGCTCCTTGAATATGTATTCGTTCGTTCATGAACCGCAAACCTAGCGTCTTCGCGGGCGTTCGCCAAACCATTCGGGGGGCGAAGTGCGGCTGTTTACGGTGTCAGCGCACCAGCATCATGGAGCAGCGTCTGTGCTTTGAGATAATGGTTGATGTGCTCATCCATGTAGGCTCGCAGCGGTTCAGGGTCGTTGTCAATTTGGAGAGATTTTTTAGCCGTGCTGAACGCGACATCATAGATCCACGAACGGACTTGGGCCACATGTCTGCCCTCAGGATATTTGTGGAGATAACGTTGGCCGTTTTTAACCGAAAAGGCTTTCGGGTCGAGTCGGCGGAAGTGGAGTTCCTCGGTCGCATAACGTTGGACGGATGGGCCGGTTAGATAAAGTGTCAGGCAGGCGAGTACAAGAACCACAAAGCCCACCCATGAAAATCGAGGCAGCGGAGGAGGCGGGTCCGGTTTGGGCGGCGGAATCTCCGGGGCCGGGGCCGTGAGTCGTGCGATATCGACTTTTTTACCGCCGCTCTTTCGAAACTTCACCCAGGCGTTAAACAGGTTTCGGCCGGATGCGTTTTGGTGCTCGGGTGGAAGCGCCCGCACAAAGTCCTGCAATTGATTAAACGTATTGCTTATTCGCCGCCCCTTGCCCTGGTCTTCGAATGTCGGCAACTTAAGTGTGCTGCCGTCGATAAATTCCAAGACGAGATCCGATAGGCTGTATTTTTTGTAGTCTTTCCAGCGCCGATTGACATGGAACGTCTCACTTATGTCGATTCGTTTGATCTTAGAGGCCGGCCAGCGGCGGACCTTACCGGAATGGATCAGACAAAAAATTTGACCGTCAAAGAAGATGCATTGCCGCAAACTCTTAGTCGTGAGCCTTTTAAAGTGGCGTCGAATCAGAAGATAAAAGAAACCGGTAAAAAAGATAACCAGCGTCACGGGCAGGTAGCCCCAGGAACCATCTCCCCCGGAGATCAACATGAAGACAACCGTGACGAAGGCAATAAAAAGGAGTAGTCGGATCGGGTAACGGCTTGGGTTGCAGCCACCAAAAAAGATCAGGTGCCCGTTTGGACCGTCCCCTTCTTTCGCTGTTTCCAGAATAGACCGGAAGTCTCCTGGAAGTTCCTCGTACGTCGTCTTCTCATCGTTCATTTCACTTAGACAATATCGAAAGGAGTAGGAATGAGCAAGTGGGTATCTGCAAATCTACCGATGCCCCTCCTCTTAATTTCTACGATGGAATGGAGCTTATTATTTTCCGCGTTTGAGAACCGCCCGCCTAGCAGGCTGTTGATCTATTCGGATCTGCGAAAATCGGTTCATTTCGCCCTCAGCTTCGTGAACGAAGTGCTTAAATATCTAGCCAAAGATCTTTGAAATTTCGAATGTCATCGAACCGACGCCGAACCTTCTACGACGAACCACGGAGTGGTGGCAAGAAAGTAGCCGCGGGTGGAGCGAAGTACGAGCGCAACCCGGGGTAGCTGAGAGCCTTTTGAACCGACCGGCCTGCCCCTTTGCACGAACTCTTCGCTTCATTTCCGGTCGGAACGGGCTCATGGCTCTGAGGACATCCTGCTGCTTGTAATCTTTTGCCGGACGCAGCAGGGATCGCCATTCAATGGAGGACAGGATGTTTGTTGTGACCGTCCCTCCGGGACTCCCTGTCTTTCTCGCTGTTCCGGGGGTTGCGCTACGCTCCACCCCCGGCTACTGTCTTCCGTCCCTCCGGGACTCAGCGACATGGCCCATAAATTTTCAAAAACCAGCGCACTAGTCGGATGTCACCGCTAACGCGGCTCGTGCCTAGTTCTCTCCCAAGACTAAAGGAATTTGAAAAGTTTGACTCATTTAGTCACGAATCGACAAAGCAAGGATCTAGCGAGATCGTACCGACCGCCGGCACTCGGGCGACGGGCTTTAATAGCCCCTCCGGATCCGCTTCGCGGTCGTAGAAAAACACTCGTCCTTTGCCGACGACCCGCGCTTCGCTTTGACGCACGATGAGTGCCGTGCCCTCGTCGATGCCGAGGCGGCTCAAAAAATGTTCGAACACCATGCTCTCTTACTCAACCACGGCGTGCACGGAGGCACGGAGAAACGTGGACCGCTGAACAGATCTTTGGTGTGAGGCGTGATCGGGTAAGTCGATGGTCATCCTTGTTCTAATTCGCATTTTAGATGGGGTATTTGTGGTGTAAATCTGCTTCGGTCGTTTAAAACCACGGCCTGCCGTTTGCTCGCGTTAGCGGAGCAAGGGAGGCACTTAACAGATAGGAAGATTATGTCAGAAAACACCGGAAAATGTCCCGTCCTCGGTGGAACCCAAGCCGCCACCGGCAGCACCGCCAACCAGCAATGGTGGCCGAACCAACTACGCTTGAACATCCTCAATCAGAACACGCCACGGACCAATCCGATGGGCGAAGACTTCAATTACGCGGAGGAGTTCGAGTCGCTCGATCTCGCCGCGGTGAAGCAAGACCTCACCGAACTCATGACCAGTTCGCAGCCTTGGTGGCCCGCCGATTACGGACACTACGGCCCGTTCTTCATTCGCATGGCCTGGCACAGCGCTGGGACCTACCGCACCTTCGACGGCCGCGGCGGCGCGAGTTCGGGCACCCTCCGCTTCGCGCCGCTCAACAGCTGGCCGGACAACGCCAACCTCGACAAAGCGCGCCGCCTACTCTGGCCGATCAAACAAAAGTACGGTCGCAAAATTTCCTGGGCCGACCTGATGATTCTCACCGGCAACGTGGCCCTCGAATCGATGGGCTGCAAAACTCTCGGCTTCGCCGGCGGACGCGAAGACGTGTATGAGCCCGAAGAGGACATTTACTGGGGGTCCGAAACCACGTGGCTTGGCGACGAACGCTACTCCGGCGAACGCGAACTCGAGAACCCGCTCGCCGCCGTGCAAATGGGGCTGATCTACGTCAACCCGGAAGGACCGAACGGCACGCCTGACCCGCTCGCCGCCGCTCACGATATCCGCGACACCTTTGGTCGCATGGCGATGAACGATGAAGAAACCGTCGCCCTAATCGCCGGCGGCCACACCTTCGGCAAAGCCCACGGTGCCGCCGACCCCGGCGAATTCGTTGGCCCCGAACCCGAAGGCGCCGCGTCCGAAGATCTCGGCCTTGGCTGGAAAAATTCCCATGGGACCGGCAACGCCGGCGACACCATCACCAGCGGCCTCGAAGGCGCGTGGACCACCGAACCCGCCAAGTGGGACAGCAACTTCTTTGACAACCTGTTCGACTACGAATGGGAACAAACCAAAAGTCCAGCCGGCGCGACCCAATGGACCCCATCCGTCACTGAAGGTGGCACCGCCGTCGCCACCGTGCCGGACGCCCACGACCCCTCGAAGACGCACGCGCCGATGATGTTCACCACCGACCTCGCCCTGAAAGAAGACCCGGCCTATAACAAGATCTCGAAGCGCTTTCACGAAAGCCCCGAGGACTTCGCCGACGCCTTCGCTAAGGCGTGGTACAAACTCACTCACCGCGACATGGGTCCGGTTTCGCGCTGCCTCGGTGGAGAGGTTCCAGAACCGCAACTCTGGCAAGATCCGGTCCCAGCCGTCGACCACCCGCTAGTGGAAGCGGCCGACATCGCCGCGCTGAAAACCGCGGTACTGGATTCTGGTCTGTCCACCGCTCAACTGGTGTCTACCGCTTGGGCTTCCGCCGTCACCTTCCGAGACAGCGACAAACGCGGTGGCGCCAACGGCGCCCGCATCCGCCTCGCGCCGCAAAAGGACTGGCAGATCAACGATCCCGACCAACTCGCCAAGGTGCTGGAAACACTCGAAGCGGTTCAGGCCGACTTTAACGGTCAAGCCGGCGACAAGAAAATCTCGCTCGCCGACCTGATCGTGCTCGGCGGATCCGCCGCCATCGAAGCCGCAGCGAAGGCCGGCGGACACGAGTTGACGGTTGGGTTCACGCCGGGCCGCACCGACGCAACCCAGGAGCACACCGACGTTGACTCCTTCGCAGTTCTCGAACCGCAAGCCGACGGCTTTCGCAATTTCACCGCCCACGGCCAGACGCTTTCGGCCGCAGAACTGTTGGTCGATCGCGCGCAGAAGCTCACCCTCAGCGCTCCCGAGATGACCGTGCTGGTCGGCGGCCTGCGGATGCTGCAAGCCAACGCCGGAAAAAGCGATCTTGGGGTGTTCACCGACCGTCCCGGAACGCTGAGCAACGACTTCTTCGTCAACCTGCTCGACCTCGATACCCGATGGGAAAAGAACGCCCAATGCCCGCACTTGTTTGAAGGCAAAAGCAGCGCTGGTGACAAGAAGTGGAATGCTACCGCTGTCGACCTCGTGTTCGGTTCGAACTCGCAGCTGCGCAGCATCTCCGAGGTTTATGGCTGCGCCGACGCGGAAGGGAAATTCGTTCAAGATTTTGCCGCCGCCTGGGTGAAAGTGATGGAACTCGATCGGTTTGAACTAACGGTTTAATCGGTTCGGATTCATGATGTTTTATCAAAAGCCCTCTCCGTTCGGAGAGGGCTTTTTTTGTTTGGGACGAGAGGAAGGCAACGTAGCGCACGCTTCCAGCGGGTGACGGAACGCGGGCTTTTAGAGCAAATGAAGTAGCACGAGTGAGTTCATATCGAACCCAGGGGACCACGGCTGTCGCCAGACCCAACGGGGGGCAAACATCCACCAAGTCCGATAGCCTGAGAAGGCGGCGCTACCGATATTTTACCGGCAACTCACTCCGCCATCTCGAGTACCTCTCGTTTGATGAGATCGTACCGACCTTTGGCGCTGAGCACGACCGGCTTTAACGCCTCCTCCGGATCCGCTGCGCGGTCGTAAAAAAACACGCGGCCTTTACCGACGACCTCCGCCTCGCTTTGGCGCACGATGAGGGCGGTGGCCTCGTCGATGCCGATGCCCAACAGTTGAGGATAGGTTTCCACCAGACGGTGCAGGTCGGGCTGCCGCTTGCGTTCGGAGAAATGTTGGTCGATGGCGACGCCACTTAAAAAGCCGAGTCCGCCGCGTTCGTAGCCGGGCGCCATGATCTGCAAATTACCGACCGGGGTGGCGCGGGCGAGATAGCGGCCCTGGATGGACGCGCCGGCGGACGAACCGCTGATGACGCCGCCGCGCTTGGTCAGCACCTCCTTCATCAGGCGGTGCGCTTCGGTTCCGTAATAGGAATCGGAAAAATTCCACTGCCGTCCGCCACCGAACCACAGTCCGGTGGCGCGGCGCAATGGCGCCAGAATCGCCTCGTCGGTGTTGGCCGCGTGGCGGTCTTTGGTGTGAATCATGGTCGCCGAGGCCACCCCCATCTTTTCCCATTCGCGCAGCATCCGGGAACTGCTGGGCACCACCTCCGACTCGCTGCACGGAACGTACACCATGTGCGCCTTCTTGCCGCCCGCCATCTTGATGATCTCCGCCATCAGGCCTCTGGGGGTGCCGCCGCCGCCGACAATTACCAGTGTGCCCTTGTTGACCTCTGGGGTCCGCGGTTCGAGTCGGGGAAAGGGTTCGAGGGTGCGGTCGATCGCGTCGCGCCGCCAGGCGGTGAGGTCGAGCATCCACTTATTTGGATAGCTTCGGTCGCTGGCGCGTTGGCGGATGCGGCGCGTCCGCGCCGGCTTGCGTTCGTTCGCGGCGAGCATCAGTGTCGCGCCGCCCTTGCCCTCCACCCAAATTTTGCGTCCGGAAACGATCAGCAGCGTATCGCGTTCGAGCTGGATGCCGACGCTGCGCGGATGCCCGCGGACCACCGACATCAGCTGCGTCTCTTCGCCTTGTCCGGCCGTCAGGACTACGTCCGGCAACAGGTTCATGCCCGGCCAAACCGGGACCAGCGGCGAGTCGTCGATCACTACTTGTTCGCCGAGCAAACCCGCCAGGCTCGCGGAACCCACCAAGCAGCCGCGCTTGTGAACCATGCCGCGCAAACCGGGGCCGAGTTTGAGAATCGCCAAGCGTTCGGCGTCCGAAAGCGGACCGGTCGCGTCCAGCCAGACCCCGGACGAACGCGGCAGCGCCGCTTGCAGTTCGCTGGGTTCGATCTGCCGGACAAAACCACTCTTCAGTTCCTTGGCGAACAGCGTCTTCAGCCGCGCGGCAGCCGCGTCATCAAAGCCGCACAAGATCATCGGTCCCGCCTTAGATTGTCGCGCCGCCCCGATGAAATGCCCCTTGGCGGATGGCGGCAGTTCGCCGCCGCCGTGCACCATCACTTGTCCGCGCAAGGTCAGGTCCATTGGCCAGTCGTCCATGCGTTCGTCAAAGACTTGTCCGAAGGCTGGAACCAGAATGACAGCGAGTAAGACCAGTAGAAGCGCTTTCGAGGGAAACATACCGGTTTATAGCACACATCACCGCCCTTGGTCACCGGACAGGGACAGTCCATCTCCACGAACCAGGACAGACCATCTCCAGCCTCCTGAGAACAAACCCACCGACTTGAGTCTTTCTCTCAAGCCTTGTCATTTGCAACGATTCATGCATGATTCGTGCATGCCAACCAAAACGATAACGCTAGAGTTAGATGCGTATGAAAAGCTCAAAGCCGCCAAAGTAGGCCGGGAATCATTCTCCTCGGTGGTGCGGCGGTGCATTCTACCCAATGCGCCTAAAACCGGCGAGGTGCTGTTGGAGTACCTCCGCTCCCGAACGGAATTCCTCACCGAGGAGGAACTGGAGCGGATTGAAGCCATTGACCAGAACGATCCTCCTCCTGTCAGTCCGTGGGATGAAGAGGACGCATGATTTTCGACACGAATGTGCTGATCAAACTTGAGCGGGAGACTCGTCGAAAAATTGATGGACCCGCGAGTTCATTTCTCCGCGAACTCCCAGCAACCCGCATGTGTATCACCCCGACCATTGCTGGGGAGTTTGCTTGTGGGATGTCGATGTCCAAGCGCTCGGTCTGGGAGGCGGTCTGTGTCGCCTATGAAATGCTGCCGATCACGGCCGATACCGCCTGGCACTATGGCGAGTTGGTTCGAACGCTCGCCCTCAAAGGCAACTTGATCGGAACGAATGATATGTGGATCGCCGCGACCGCTTTGGCACACAATCTGCCGCTTGCCACCGGTAACATCAAAGAATTTGAGCGGGTGCCCGGTCTCGTCGTCGTAGCCGTTTAATTTTACGAACGCGGATGGATCCGACCCGCAAGGGTAACTAGATTTCACGACACTCGGTTTGGGTTCTCTTTGTTTTCCAGCCTAAAACGCTGGTTCTACCCTGCCTGCCTGAGATAGGGTGGAAGCAAAGCAAGGTTTTGTATGATTAAAAAAGTGAAAGAGCTGGTATCCCGTTCCACCGAACCACGAACCAAGGCGGGCGAACGTGCGGAAAAACAAATGGCCCATTACCTCGAACGCGCGTTTGGCCACTCGAAGAAGGTGTGGGTATTCCATGATCTCCGGTTCGAACTTGGCGAGGGCGATGCCGTTCAGATCGACCACCTCATTCTCTATCAATACGGCATCATCCTCATAGAGTCGAAAAGTGTGACGACCGAAGTTCGAATTAATCAATCCAAGGAATGGGATCGCAAATTCCGAGGCTGGAAAGGCATGCCCTCACCAGTTCAACAGGCAAAGCGGCAAGTGGATGCGCTGCGAAAATTATTAAATGACAACGCGGGGGACCTTCTCGGAAAAATGATGATGGGCACGCTACAGAAAGGATTTACGCATTTTTCGATTCGCTCGCTCGTGGCGATTTCCGACCAAGGTCGGATTTCTGGGCCGGGTCGCCAAGAAATTGAATCCCAGATCCATAAGGCCGACCAAATTTGCGATGAAGTGAAGGCGATTATGAAGCAGCGAAAGAAGGAGGAAAGTCTGATCGGACCGCTAGTTTCATCCATCCACTCGGATATCGGCAACCTTAGCGAGAAGGAGCAGACCGCCATCGGAAATTTCTTCCTCGAACGGCACACGCCTCGAGGTTCGGCCCCGCCAGACCAACAGAGCGCGGCTGAAATGAAGATTGAGGAGACCGCAGTGGTGCCTCAGCCCCCGCCGACGGTTCAAGATCCAGGTGAACCCTGCCCGCGTTGTGATTCCACCCTCGTTTTACGGACCGCCAAGAAAGGGCCCAATCAAGGCAATCAGTTCTATGGGTGTTCCCGCTATCCAAAATGTCGTTTCACTAAGAATTTCCAGAGTGTTCACCCAGAAGGTTTGACCAGCGATGAATAATTGAGTGATCAAACCAGATACGGGAGTGACAGACCTCCTCCAGCTTCGAAATCTGAATAAACGGTTTCGGACTTTTCCGAGCTCCTTTGCAGTAGGGTGGTCTATAAATCAAAAGTCTGCTCGGCGATCTAGAATACGTAAATAAATCCGATGCCGACTTCGGCTTCATAATCGTTACGTGAAATTGGGCTATCCTGAATGTCACTACCATAATGCTCATAGACCGCCTCGCCGAAAATCTGCCAATTCTCTCTAATATATCGACGATAATGGTAGTTGGCGCCAACCGAGCGAAACCCGCCACTCAAATCGCTCTCATCCAGTCCGGATGCCGCTGACTGCTCTGCATCAATGCCAAAATCCTTGTTGGCATAATCGCTATCGTGAGCCACCGCCGCGATGGCAATTTCATGACCGGTTCCATCGTTCTGGTCGCCAAAGCGGCGCCCCAACGCTAACAGGCCAAGCGTCCCGGTTTCACCGGTGACAACTCGGGTATCCAACCAATAACGCCAATCGGCATCAAAAGCACGACGTGCCTGCAACACGACTTCAATCCCCTCATCTCCATCACCCAGGCCATCCAGACGACCCTCATCAGAATCACTTTCCTCACGACCCTCGTCGAAGCCAACGGCCGCATCGAATAGCCACGTTTCCGAACGACGACCACGCCACCCTAGTACCTCGCCGGCCCAGTAGAAAATATTGTCGCCTCGGCGATATTGTACAGCTCCAGCAGGGTCGACTTCAAATTCGAATTCATCCGAGCCTTCGTAAGCGGACTCGTATTCAACACCCACGCCCAAGCCAAGGGCCCAGCCATCATCGCCCTTGGTGAAGTCGTCGACCGATGGCAAAGGCACCATCGCTGCTGTTCCGCCTTGCGCTAAGGCGGTTCTAAGAAAGAAGCCATGCATGAGCATGACCAGCAAGAGGCCTGTAATTATATTCATTTGATTGCTCCAGAATTGATGGGACGAAATGTCACCGTGGGTCGGGTAAGAGGCGGGGAGATAAGGTACCAAACCAGGTTCTCCAAATACGTTTGAAACGTTCGATTCTCATGATCTTCGACGTCCAATATATTCTGAACAGATTTTGGCCGAAGAGGCAACTGCCATAGGTGGCGTTCGGGGTATACGAACAGTACGAACAGGGACAGACCATCTCCAATAGGGACAGACCTTCTCCGAACTCGACGTCCAAAATACTCTGAGCAGATTTTAGCCGAAGAGCAACTACTATGAGGCGTTTAGGGTACACGGTGGATACGAACAAGGACAGACCATCTCCAATAGGGACAGACCTTCCCCGAACTAAGCTAAGGTAGATCAAATCGGCCCCATTGATCGTCTTTTTCGATGAAAAAACTATGCAACTAGTCAGAAAAGGCGTTTGATTTCCCGTACTTTTGGAAAGTTAGCTTATAATGTGCCCTGATCCGGCGGACGATCCATTCCTATTTTTTGACCCAACCGCGTGACGCGGTGAACCAATTTAACCCATGTGTGACCACTAACGGAAAAATCCACCATGAACTTTACTCCCTGTAACGATTTCAAACAGACCATGAAACAGCGCGGCCCCAGTCGGCGCGAGTTTCTTCAAGTAGGCGCGCTCGGCGCGCTCGGACTCAGCCTAGGCGACGCGCTCCGCCTCCAAGCCGCTCCGGCGGTCGATGGCGTCGACGCGGTCGAAGGCAAAGCCAAAGCGGTCATCCACCTGTTCCTTCCCGGCGGTATGGCTGCTCAGGAATCCTGGGATCCGAAGCCCTACGCGCCGATTGAATATCGCGGCCCGATGGGCAACATCAAAACTAAGATCGACGGCGAGCGCTTTGGTCAGATGATGAAGCAGTGCGCCACGGTGGCCGACAAGATGACGGTAATCCGTTCGATGACCCACGGCGAAGCCGCCCACGAACGCGGCACCCACAACATGTTCACCGGCTACAAGCCGAGTCCGGCGCTGAGCTTTCCGAGCTTCGGCAGCATCATCAGTCACGAGTTCGGACCGCGCGGCGCGATGCCGCCCTACGTCTGCATCCCGAACCCGGCCAATCCCTACGCGCAAAGCGGCTACCTCAGCAGTGCCTATGGTCCGTTCGGACTTGGCGCCGATCCGAACCAAGCTGGGTTCAAAGTGCGCGACCTCAATCTACCCGGCGGCGTTACCCCGGAACACTTTGCCAAGCGTCGCAAGATGCTCGACGTGGTCGACCACCACTTCATGAACATGGAGGAAAGCGACGCGCTCGACTCGATGGACACCTTTTACAAGCGCGCCTATTCGATGATCTCCTCCCCGGAAGCCCGCGAGGCCTTCAACATGGAGAAAGAGCCGCAGGCGCTCAAAGACAAGTACGGCAAGACCCAAGCCGGACAGCGCATGCTGCTGGCCCGCCGTCTGGTTGAAGGCGGCGTGCGTTTCGTCTCGCTCACCGCTGGCGGCTGGGACCACCACAACAATATCAAAGGCGCGTTCGAGAGCAACATGCCGCCGGTCGACCAAGCCATCGCCGCCTTGCTGCGCGACCTCGACGAACGCGGCATGCTCGACAGCACGCTGGTGATGGTGAGTTCAGAATTTGGTCGCACGCCGAAGATCAACGCCAACGCCGGACGCGATCACTACCCGAAAGTCTTTTCCGTCATGCTTGCCGGCGGCGGTATCACCAAAGGCCAAGTCTACGGCACCTCCGACGCGACCTCGACCGCCCCCGACGAAAATCCGGTGACCGTCGAAAACCTCGCTGCCACCGTTTACAAGCAGCTCGGCATCGACCACAGCCGTCGCCTGATGGCACCCGGCGACCGACCGATCGACATCGTCAACGGCGGCGAAGCCATCGACGACATTATCGCATAAGCATTCTATCCATCATGAATATGGCGCACTCCCGGCTTCGGTTTCACGAAGACCGGGTTTTGCCTTTCCCGACCATGAAACATTTCCGCTGCCGCCCCCCGCATCCCGAGTGCAAACCGTCTGACCCGACCGCGTCCGTTATGGCAAATCTTTGCCATAGAGTGGCAAGAGTTTGCCACAGTATGGCAAGAGTTTGCCATATGGGGAGTAGGTCGTTTTTGAGATTGTCTCGCCCCGTTGGGGCTTGTCGTGTCGTTGCCGGGTTGACCCGGGGCTGCGCTCCCTCCGGTCGCTTACCCCGGGCTACCATGTCTCGCCCCGTTGGGGCTTTGGTTCGCCCTGTTGGGGCTTTGGTTCGCCCTGTTGGGGCTTTGGTTCG
>Ga0209186_1000265_pt1 | contig 42918 bp, 28 predicted proteins | sample SidtaG_FD_187426 | JGI IMG/M metagenome (GOLD analysis project Ga0209186, IMG submission 187426) | Marine algal microbial communities from Sidmouth, United Kingdom - Sidmouth_Male2 metaG (SPAdes) (version 2) | ecosystem: Host-associated > Algae > Red algae > Unclassified | place: Sidmouth...
ACTAACTAAGTAACTAACTAAACCGAATCGTATCTCCCTCAAGATCGGCATTAATTGTGTCACCGTCTTTTAGGTTTCCGGCAATAATCTCATTCGCCAGCGGATCGACCACCAAACGTTGCACCGCCCGCTTGAGTGGGCGTGCTCCATAGTTCGGATCGTAGCCGCTGCTCGCGATGAAGTCTTTGGCGGCATCGCTCAGGTTGAGCGTCATATTCTTCTCCGCGAGCATCTTGTGTAGGTGGACAAGTTGGATGTCCACGATGCGCCGAATCTCTTCTAGGCCAAGCGCGTTAAAGATCACCGTCTCGTCAACCCGGTTGAGGAATTCGGGGCGGAAATGGCTGCGTAGCGCCTCAAGCACCACGGCTTCCATTTTGTCGGCTGAGAGCTCGCCATCCAAGGCTTCGAGGATCGCATGCGACCCAATATTCGACGTCATGATAACAATCGTATTACGGAAGTCTACGGTTCGACCCTGGCCGTCCGTGAGGCGCCCGTCGTCAAGAATCTGCAAGAAGATATTAAAGACATCAGGATGCGCTTTTTCGATCTCGTCAAAGAGTAGGACGGAATAGGGCTTGCGGCGAACCGCCTCGGTGAGGGCGCCACCTTCCTCGTAGCCCACATAGCCTGGAGGTGCGCCTAACAGGCGGCTTACACTGTGTTTTTCCATGTATTCCGACATATCGATGCGAATCATGTTGTGTTCGTCATCAAAGAGAAATTCAGCCAGAGCGCGTGCGAGTTCGGTTTTTCCCACCCCTGTTGGTCCGAGGAAAATAAAGGAGCCGATGGGGCGATTGGCGTCTTGTAGGCCGGAACGAGAGCGCCGCACCGCGGCGGAAATCGCGGTGACTGCGCTGGCCTGTCCGATCACGCGTTCTTGCAAGCGATCTTCCATCTGCAGGAGCTTTTCTTTCTGTGCCTCGAGCAACTTGCTTACCGGGATTCCGGTCCAATGTGCGACGATGCCGGCGATGTCTTCGGCATCGACTTCCTGCTTGAGCATGCGATTGCCGTCTTGCAAGTTAGCCAGCTCGGCCTGCTTGTCTTCGATCTGCTGTTCAACCCCAGGGATTTGTCCGTGCTTGAGTTCGGCCGCGCGAGCGAAATCCCCCGAGCGTTCGGCGTCCTGCTCTTTATGCCGCAACAGTTCGAGCGCTTCTTGCAAGGAGGAGAGATCTGCGATCTGAGATTTTTCTTTTTCCCAATGACCTTTCATCTCGTTGCTTTTGGCCGTTAGTTCAGCGAGTTCGCTTTCTAAGTTTTTTAGCCGCGCAATTGATCCATCGTCGCTTTCATTTTTTAGCGCTTCGCGTTCGATTTCCAGTTGCATGCGGCGGCGTTCCACCTCGTCGATTTCGGTGGGCATGGAGTCGATCTCCATGCGGAGTCGACTCGCCGCTTCGTCAACCAAGTCGATAGCTTTATCCGGCAGGAAGCGATCGCTGATATAGCGGTTCGATAGGGTGGAGGCGGCGACGAGGGCGCTATCGAGGATGCGGACTCCGTGATGCACTTCGTAGCGTTCGCGAAGTCCGCGCAGGATACCAATGGTATCTTCAACCGTTGGCTCGTCTACCATGACATTTTGAAAGCGCCGTTCGAGGGCGGAATCTTTTTCGATGTATTTGCGGTACTCGTCGAGGGTGGTGGCTCCTACACAGCGGAGCTCTCCTCGGGCGAGGGCGGGCTTGATCATGTTCGAGGCGTCCATGGCACCCTCCGATCCGCCGGCTCCGACCAAGGTGTGAAGCTCGTCGATAAAGAGCACAATCATGCCTTCGGCCTGGGTGACTTCTTTTAGAAAGGCTTTGAAGCGGTCTTCAAATTCGCCTCGGTATTTCGCTCCGGCGATCATGGCTCCAAGATCGAGGGAGATCACGCGCTTGTCTTTCAGGCTTACGGGGACATCGCCGTCGATGATGCGTCGGGCCAGTCCTTCGGCGATGGCGGTTTTGCCAACACCAGGCTCCCCGATCAAGACCGGGTTGTTTTTGGTTCGGCGTGAGAGAACTTGGACCACACGGCGGATTTCCGCGTCCCGGCCGATCACCGGGTCAAGTTTTCCCGCTGCGGCGAGTTCGGTTAGGTCGACGCCATATTTTTCAAGGGCGGCAAATTGGTCTTCTGCGTTTTCTTCGGTCACGGGTTTATTTCCTCTGAGTTCTAAGCTGGCGGTTTCGAGAGCGTCTCGGCGGATACCGAGTTGATCAGCAATCTTACGGGATTCGCTTTTATCGGCGAAGATGCAGTGCTCAAGCAGTCGGTCTGCACTTACATATCTGTCACCGGCTTCTTTTGCTTGCGCGATGGCGGTTTCGAGTATGCCCTGCAGTTGGCTTGAAAGTTGGCGAGTTGCTCCACCGGAAACGGTCGCTTGTTTATCTAAGTTGGCTGTTAGAGCGGTTTTAAACTCGCTCGCGAGCGTCGATTTACGGGTATGGTTAGCGCTGTCTTGATCTGCTGGGTTGGGAAGCCGATCCAGGATGCGGTTTGCGGTGCCATCACGTGCCTCGAGAAGGCTTAAAACAAGGTGATCGCAGGTGATTTCTGCGTGTTTCAGATTCTCTGCAAGGCTGAATGCGTCGCGGATTGCGTTTCGGCATGATTCTGTAAAATTGGTAAAGTCCATAAGTGAATAGATGTAGGTAGTATTGCCATGATTATTTTTGGCTAATCAGGGCGTTTCAAATGTTAATTTTATATTGACCAAGTACTCTTTTTCGAATTCATCTTTAAACTATAACGGCATGTGTGACCTTATTTGTCCCACAATCAGTCACTATATTTACAGCTGTTTCTTTATCAGTCTGTATAAAAAAGGAATAAAAATGATAAATAGGTACCTTCGGGGAATTCGGGGAATAGGCCCTGTGGCGCTAGCCTGTGTACTTGCAATGGCAAGTGCGCTTTCAGCTGGCGAAATTAGTGGATTTGCATGGACAGACGTCAATCAAGACGGGGTTCAAGACTCAATTGAAACCTTGGGTGTGCCCGGGGTTAACGTCGATCTGTATGACGCGTCGACCAACCTGATCACATCTGCCATAACGGATGCCGTCGGGAATTATGAATTTACCGGCCTTGCTGCGGGTACTTACTTCGTCATCGCATCGGTTCCTACGGGCATGCTCTTGTCGCCGGCCGGTGGAGATAGTATCGTGGATTCCATGGGGACCTCTGGCATACTTACCGTACCGGCCACCGGCACGGTAGTTGGTGCCGACCTTGGATTTTACAATCCAGACCCTGCATCATTCTGCATCGACAACTGGGAAATTGGTCAAACCAACACTCTCATGACGCCTGCGAGCCAATCTTCTTTTGCTCCAGGAAGCATGGTGGGTGGCGAGCGCGATCTTGAATCTGTCCTTCTTGTTGACGGCGGCGGTGGCGGTTTTCGCTCCAGCGTGAACGCCATCTTCCAGCGCTTCACTCATTCCGAAGATGCAGGTTACATCGGTTCATCTCTCTTGGTTTGGGATGGTGCCGACGCATCTTCTGCGATTGATTTTGAAGGCTTGGGCGGCATCAGCATGCTTGGACCAGATGGTGCCTGTGTCGAAAATGAAGTCATTGAGTTTACAGCGCGCTCCGATTTTGATGTCGATTTGACGCTAACGATTTATACTGACGCCATCAATTTTTCTGAGTTCAGCTTGACCGTGCCTGGTGGTGGACCTGGCCTAACGCCCTCTATGATCAGCATTCCCTTCTCAAGCTTGGTCGCAATGGGTGGCTCTGGTGCAGATCTCACTAATATTGGCGCGATCAGCTTACAGATTTCTGACCAAGGAAGCACGGATTTCCAAATCATTACGCCAATCAAAGCCATCCCTACTACCGCTTGTTTGGGCGATCGAGTTTGGGAAGATCTTAACGCAGACGGCGTGCAAGATGTCGGCGAGCCTGGCGTAGCTAACGTTCCGGTTACGTTGTACGACAGCAATAGCGTCGCCGTTACCTCGACCATGACCGACGCGAACGGTTTCTACCAGTTTTCCGATTTGGTTCCTGGTGATTATACCGTCGAATTCGGTCTGCCAGCTGGCTATGTGCGTTCTCCTGATCTCATCGGTGCAGTAGGAATTATCGACAGCAATCCAGATGAAGTCACCGGTCTTACTGGCACAATTAACCTGGCTCCAGGCGAGCATGATCGCACCATCGATTCAGGCATCTATCAGCCTGCCTCTCTTGGCGATCTGGTTTGGTTGGACATTGATCGCGACGGAATTTACGATGGTGTCGGCGAGCCTGGCATTGGAAATGTTTCGGTTGAGCTCTTCCAAATGGTCGGCGGCTCCTTAATTTCTGTTTCCAATACCACGACTGACGGAACCGGCTTCTACGAGTTTACCGGCCTGGTTCCTGGTGACTACTTTGTTCAATTCACCACCCCAGCCGGTTACGTTTCCTCTCCGTCCAATGTCGGTACGAATGATGCGGTCGATTCCGATCCAGATGCGAATGGTTTCACCACCTTGACAACCTTGATCAGCGGTGAAAATGACCCAACCTGGGATGCCGGACTCTACCGGTTGGTTCCTGGGGCTGAGTTGACGAAGAATGTTATTTCTCCACTTGGCCGTCCGGCCGAAGTCGGCGAACAAGTTGTGTTTGAAATTGTTTTGAGCAACACGGGTGAAGTTCCCTTCGCAACCACCCCAATGATGGATTCGTGGAACGACACGTACCTGAGCTTCATGAGCGCGAGCCCTGCTGAAACCTCTGACACCTCTAGTAGCCTCACTTGGGCTGACCTTGGGCCTTTGGCCACGGGGGATAGTCACACGGTCACAGTAACCTTTATCGCCCTCGAAAGTACTCTGGGTGTGACGGAAGTTAACGGAGTGACCTCAGCGCCTACAACCCCTCCAGGTGAGTTGCCTGTTCCTCCGCTCGAAGCCGAAGATGTCTACGAAGTCCTTGAACCAAACTACACTTTGGTGAAAAATCGGATCTCTCCTGCGAACAGCCCGGTTTTGGTCGGACAAAAAGTTGTTTTCCAAATTACGATTGCTAACACCGGTGAAGTTCCGCTAACCGTTGTACCGGTTACAGATACTTGGGATTCAACCTTTCTTACTTTCGACACCGCGTCTCCTGCCGTTACCACCGCCTCAGCTGGCACCTTGACTTGGGCCAATGTCGGGCCGATCCCTGTTTCGGGATCCGTGACCATCACCGTCACCTACGATGCGATTGCTTCCACTGATTTGCAGCCTGAATTGAATATAGCAGAGACCACACCCATGACGCCCGGCTCTACGCTTCCGACCATGGAAGACGATGCGCCTTACACCATTGGCGAACCGAGCTACACCATCACCAAAACCCGCACCACCCCACTCGATACCGAAGTGGGTGAAACGGTCAGCTTTGATATCGTCATCACGAATGATGGTGAGATTGATCTCCAAACCGTTCCGTTGGCGGATACTTACGATGCAAGCTTGCTGCAGTTCATCAACTCAAGCCCATTGCCTCCAACCTCTCCGGTTGCTGGTAACTTGGCGTGGGCTGACCTCGGATTCTTGGCGGTTGGAAACAGCCACACCATGACGGTCAATTTCACCGCGCTTGAAAGCACCTCCGGTGTCTTGGAAACCAACACGGCCGCGACGACGCCAACCACCTTGCTTGGTCCGCTCCCAACCATGGAAGACGAGGCCCCATACCGGATTATCGAACCTGGTTACCTCTTCACTAAAACGCGCCTCACGCCGTTAGACAACATCGTGGGTGATACCGTCACTTTCCGCCTCACCGTGGTAAACACCGGCGAAGTGACCTTGATCACCGTGCCAGTGGTAGACAACTTTGTTTCTGCAACGCTTGCCTTTGATTCGGCGACACCTGCACCAAGCACGACGGGCAGTTCGCAGTTGATCTGGAACAACATCGGCCCCCTCACCCCTGGGCAAGCCGCGAGCATTGACGTCAGCTTTGACGTCATCGCCACTACAAGCGGTGCCCTTGAAGACAACGTCGCTTCGACCACTCCGAGCACCCCGTCCGGCCCTCTGCCTCCAATGGAAGCGGAAGCGCCATACCGCGTGCTTGAGCCGTCCTACGTGATGACCAAAACGCGTACTTCCATGTTCCTTAACTTGGTTGGCGACACCGTCACCTTTGACATCACAGTCACCAATGATGGCGATGTGCCACTCACCACGGTTCCTGTTTTGGACACCTTTGATCCAAACACCTTGGCTTTCCTCTCTGCGTTACCTCCTGCTGATAGCACCACCGCCTCCACCGCAAGTTGGAGTAACATTGGACCGATCGCACCAGGCGACAGCGAAACTATCACGGTTAATTTCGAAGCGCTTCAGCGCGTTGCGGTTGAAACCAACGTGGTGTCAACTACCCCTAGCATTGCCTCTGGTCCATTGCCGACTCAAGAAGCCGAAGATGTTTACAGTGTGGTTGTCGTTGGGTATACCTCGATCAAGCAGGTCGTCAGCCCTCTACCTGCGGTTGCAGGGATCGGTGACACGATTGTCTTCCGCATCGATGTAACCAACACCGGTGATGTTGAACTGGTCGATGTGCCTGTGACGGACTTCTTCGACATGTCGACCTTGTCCTTCCTCAACTCGTCTCCAACCGCGGATGTGATTACCCCAAGTGCGATTACGTGGAGTAACGTCAATGCCATGCTCTTACCGAGCCAAACCCTGACCATCACCGCGAGTTTTGAGGCACTTAAAGGCACGGGCGGACAAACCGTCAACAACATCGTTGTCGTATCGCCAACCACGCCAACCAATAGCCCGCCAGTGGTCATCACTACCAACCCCGCGATCTATGAAATCTACACCGCCACGGTTGGCAATTATGTCTGGGAAGACCTTGACTACAATGGCATTCAAGATTCTGGCGAACCACCCGTGCCTGGAGCGGTAGTTACTCTGCGTGACCTCAGCGGCTCTGCGGTTTCAAATCTGACGACTGACGCGAACGGCCAATACCTTTTCGAAGATATCCCACTTGGCGATTACTACATCGAAGTCATCCCACCGAATGGGTACGACTACACCTTGCTCGACTCTGGTACCAATGATGCTCGCGACAGCGATATCGATCCGGTAACTGGACGCTCGACTCAGTTCAACATGGGAACAAATGAAGTTGATTTGACTTGGGATGCTGGACTTTGGCGCCCTGCTTCAATTGGCGACTTTATCTGGCTCGACTTGGATAATAACGGCAAGCAAGACACTGGCGAACCGGGTGTGAGCGGAGTCGAGGTTGTTTTGTTTAATGGCACGACTCCCGTGGCGACCAATTTCACCGGCGCTTCAGGGCTTTACACCTTCACCGGATTAACTCCTGGCGATTACAGTGTTCAAGTGAACCCTCCTGCTTCGTATACAGTCACCACCCAGGATGCCCAAGCCAACAGCATGGACACGATGGACAGTGATATCAACCCGACCACTGGTACGAGCCTGCCCGTCAGCCTCGAATCTGGTGAGACCAACGACACAATAGACGGAGGCCTTTTCCAGACCACAACCATCGGTGATCGGGTTTGGCTCGATGAAAATGCAAACGGGGTTCAAGATCCGACTGAAACTACCGGAGTGCAAGGCGTCCGTGTCATTCTTCGCGACGCAGCTGGAATTCAGGTCGCACAAATGTTCACCGACGCGAACGGAAACTACCTGTTTGATGCGCTTGCTCCGGGCATGTACTCACTCACATTTTTGCCACCTGTAGGCTACGTACGCAGCCCGCAAGACATTGGCAGCGATATCTTGGACAGTGACGCGGATCCCGCGTCTGGCGATACCATAATCACCGAACTCACCGCAGGTGAAGTCGACCTGACCTGGGATGCTGGGATATACCTTCCTGCTTCATTGGGCAACCGCGTGTGGCTCGATGATGATACAGATGGCGAGCAAGATGCTTCTGAGACGACCGGCTTTGCTAACCTTCAGGTAGAACTCCTCGATGCCAATGGAGCGGTTGTCATGACAACGCTGACCGACGCAGCTGGCCTATACGAATTCACCGGCTTGGTGCCAGGAACCTACTCGGTTCGCTTCACCGCGCCTCCGACCTTCTTCGCAAGCCCTGCGAACAACATTTCAGATGATACGCGGGACAGTGATGTGAATCCTCAGACCCTGGTCACCGCGCCAGTCACCCTCGGACCAGGTGAAAACAACGATACGCTTGACGCCGGTTTCTACCCACCAGCGCGGATTGGTAACTTTGTCTGGCTCGACGCCAACGCCAACGGCATCCAAGACCCAAACGAAACCACGGGGATTCCCAATGTTCCGGTGATCTTGCTCGACGAAAACAACATGCAAATCTCAAGCACGACCACGGATGCCAACGGCCTCTATTTGTTCTCGGGACTTGAGCGCGGGGTGTACACGGTCCGCTTCGACCTCGATCCACTTCTCGGATACACCATCACCCAGCAAGGGGTTGGTCCTGAGGAAACCGATAGTGATGTTGATGCAGCGACCGGCTTGTCTGATACGATCGACCTTGAAGTCGAAGGCGACAGCTACTTGAATCTCGACCTTGGTGTTTATCGCTTGGCGAGCCTCGGTGATACGGTTTGGTTCGACTTGAATAACAATGGGGATCCGTCTGACGAAGCCCTCGGTACTTTGGGTATTCCCGGGGCGACGGTCACGCTTGAAAGACTCACCGGAGCACCTCTGACCTTGACCACCGTCACCGCCTCTACCCCTGGAAATCAAGGCTTTTACAGCTTCGATAACCTCGAGCCAGGCACGTATCGCGTGACAATTGATCCGTCGACCTTGCCTGCTGATGCACAAGCCGCGACCACTCCACAGCAGTACGAAGTCACCTTGGTGGCCGGGCAAAATGTCCCAACCCTCGACTTCGGTTATATCGCGAATCCAACTGCGATTGACTTGCTCGACCTCAGCGCCACGAAAGTGGATGCAGGGACTCGTGTAGACTGGAAGACCGGTTCGGAAGAAGACCTTCTCGGCTTTCGCATCCTTTGGGCTGCAAGCCAAGATGCAGAAGCCGTAACCGTCTCCGAGCTCCTTCTCGCAGATGGCAATGGAAGGTACAGCTGGACGGACACCAAACGCAGCACCGGTGTCTACTGGCTCGAAGCGATTGACAACGATCTTTCCGTTGAACGATTTGGCCCAGCTAAAGTTGCTGCTGCTCTCCTTGCTCAATTGAAGAACCTAACCGCTCCTTCCCGTGGTTAATCCTTGAGATAACCATGACCTCAAGCGACTCCTTCGCTTGACACGAAAGCCGTCCTTCTATGAAGGGCGGCTTTTTTTATGCGAAGCGGGAATCCGCCATGGACTCAAGAAGCTGACATGAAACTCATGACAACGTTTCAACACAGTTTCAACCGCCAAGCGAAGCACGGAAGGAGGCACCACGGTGTAATCATTAGCAGGAATGGCCAATGCTCGTCGGGAACCGACGGTTTAAATATAGGCGGGGGTTTCAACCCCCGTATGGATGATCGCAGAGTCCACGTCGGGAACCGACGGTTTAAACATAAGTAGGATTTCAAAGGCGGTGTAACAAATCGGTGTATCTCGAGCTTAAAGTGAAAACTCGCCTGAAAGGCGAAAACAGCGTAGCGATGAGCAGCGCCCATCGATTGGTTTCGGAGGCGGAGTCAAGTCTGAAAGGCTTGCACAGATTGCGGCTTTTTCTCTTTAAGTGCCGGAGCGCCTACGCCCCTTCGGAGCCTGGTGCTTTGGCCGCTTCGCACCCCCGAGGCTATCCTCGGGGCTCGTGCCAAGGCGGCGCGTTTTTCCCAGGGTACCTGACCCCGTTGATCCGGTGTTGCAGCGAACGAAAGGATACACAGTGGTACATGAGTTTCCGCTTCCACCATGAGGTGTCACCTTGCCTGAGCGCCGCGTAAAAAATCTGATCCACCCGAAAGCGATTTACTCGAGTACGTAAAATAAACCAGTCGTGAATGATCGCGGCGCGGGTGGCCGATGAATCGACCGCGTTGCCTCCGAGCCATTCCTTAATTTCGATGCGAGCCGTGATGCCGTTGGACAAATTGTTGATAGGTATTTCGAAGCGCTCACCATCGACGTCGAAGGCCCACACTTTTTGAAAGACAAAGTGGCCGTTTGCTTTTTGAATGATCGGGGGTTGGTCCAGGGGCGAAAGGGTAGGTAGCGAAAGTGGAAAGGCCAGGAAGTAGATGACGAGGAACCCGAGAAATAGCCCTGCAATCCGTCCTAGGTTCCGCCCGCAAGTGCGCAGGCGACTAGGGCGTCGCGCAGTCAGGGATCGGAAGAATCGGCGCTTCATAGGACTATGGGTAACATGTCAATCGGTTCGCGTCACGGCTGGACACGCTAGTCGCGGCCGGTTTTGAGGTGCTTTCCGGTGGCAATCGCTCTTGATTTCCCACGTTTCGAGGGTAGCACGCCTGTATGAGCGGGAAAACTATTCTCATTGGTGTTACAGGCGGCGTGGCGGCCTATAAAGCGTTGGAGGTGTGTAGCCGGCTTCGCAAGGCGGGGCATCGGGTGCAGGTCGCTATGACCAAATCGGCGACTCAATTTGTTACGCCTTTGAGCTTTGCAGCGGTTTCTGGATCACCCGTGATCGCGGATGAGTTTCGTCCTGCCACCTCGGGGTCGCTCGAAGAGTGGTATCCTCATTTATATCCTGCGACGCAGTGCGATCTCTTTGCCGTGATTCCTGCTACCGCCAATACGATTGCCAATATCGCACAAGGCCGTGGCTGTGATCCGGTTTCGACCAGCGCGCTTTCCTTGACGCAAGACTGCCGTCGGATCTTTTGTCCCGCGATGAATGTCGAGATGTGGCAGCAGCAAACGGTGCAAGACAACGTGACCCGCTTGGGTGAATTGGGTTGGGAGCAGCTCGGTCCGGAAGCAGGGCATTTGGCCTGTGGGATGACAGGACAGGGGCGGCTCAGCGAACCGGTGGATATCGTGGCCGCGATTTTGACTGCGCTTTCAGAGCTGCCATTAGACACGAACTCAGATGTAAACGCTGACCCAAAAGCCAAAGCCTCTTCCGAGTCGTCTTTGCTGAATCAAAAGCGGGTTCTAATTTTGTCGGGTCCGACTCGGGAACACATGGATCCAGTTCGGTACATTGGCAACCCAAGCTCGGGTAAGATGGGGCTTTCGCTCGCGCGTCGTGCCGCCGCCTTGGGAGCGGATGTCCGCTTTATCACCGGACCTGTTCCGATGACGAATTTACCGAACTCCACCGTGAAGGTGCAGAAGGTCGTGAGTGCGGAAGATATGCTGAGCGCGGCTCAAGCTGAATTTGATGCAGCCGATGTCATTCTTTATGTGGCCGCGGTGGCGGACTACCGCCCCGCCCAAGCGTTTTCCGAAAAGCAGCCCAAGCGGGAAAGTGACTTGGCCTTGCAACTGGTGCCGACGCCGGATATCGCAGCCACCCTCTGCGCCAAGAAGCGCGATGACCAGGTAGCGATCGGCTTTGCCTTGCAGACCGAGGATGGTCAGCGCCGTGCCATAGGGAAACTCGAGCGGAAGAACTTGGATGGGATTGTATTGAACTATCTCGATACGCTTGGGGCGGACGATGGGCGCTTTACCTTCATCCAGCGCGGGGATGATCCGGAAGGAGAGCTTCAGGATTGGGGGCGACTCAATAAAGATGAATGTGCCCAACGAATTTTAGATCAGGCGGAAGCGCTTTTGACTCGCAACGCCACGAATGCGTAACCTTCACCTAAACTTTTTTATAGACGACACAGAACATGAGCCAAGATCCTATCAAGCCAGGCATGGAAGATCTTTCCTTGCTGAAAAAAAATCACAGCGATTATCCTACTCGGCCAGAAGACGCGGAGCTCGAGAGCTTTAGCAATACGCATCCCAACCGGGATTATGTAATCTGCTTTGATTGCCCAGAGTTTACCGCGATTTGCCCCATTACCGGCCAGCCGGATTTTGGGAATATTCAGATCGAATACATTCCGGCGGAGCGATGCATCGAAAGCAAATCACTCAAGCTCTACTTGGGAAGTTTTCGCAATCACGGGGCGTTTCATGAAGCGGTGACGAATCAGATTCTCGATGCCTTGGTCGAAGCCTGTGCGCCTAAGTGGATTAAGATTACGGGGAACTTTCGCCCGCGTGGTGGCATCGCGATTATCGTGACTGCGGAATCTGGTAGCCGTGGTTAGGCGGGTGCCGCGGAATCCGCCCCGAAGTGGGCGGGATATTGTAGCCCGTGTGCAAGGCCGCGAAGCGGTCGCAGCGCCGGGTTTAGTTTAAAGGAGAAATCCACCGGAACCACGGTCTCCTCACTTTGTTCGACAACCATGGTTATCAATGGGTCAGCGCTACGCGCCATTAACCGCCTCAATTTCCATTCATTCAAATAGGCTTATCTAATTGCATTGAGGACAATTCTAGGAGCCTGTCGGACTTAGCAGATTCGGCTGGCGGATTCCTCACTTTGACCCATACGATCCGGACGGCTCGAGCAAAAATCCTCAAGCATGTCCTGCAATGATCAAGAATCATTGTTTCAATTCTTAAATTAATACGGGGACGTAGTCTTCGTCTCGGATTGTAATTGAATGGCGAGCCTTAGCACCTTCGAAGCTTATCGTATTGGTTGATATGGATCCGGCAATGGTGCCTTCATGGTGGTGAAGACTAAAGAGCGCCGTCTTCGTCCGTTGCATCGCCGGCGTCTTTTTTACCGTGGTCATGACCTTTTCGACCATGTTTTCCATGCCCTTTACGGCCAGATTTGCCTTTGCCGAACTTTTCCATCCTGGCTTTACGAGCTTCTCCACGTTCTGCTTGGCTGAGTTCTCCGTCACCGTCGGTGTCGAATTTTTTGATCATGTCTTCTTTGCTTGGACGATCACCACCACCGCGACGATCACCAAAGCGTTTTTTCATTTCTGCATGCAGAGCTGCGCGTTCGGTTTCGCTAAGTTCTCCGTCACCGTCGGTGTCGAACTTCTTCATCATCTTTTCTCTTGAAGGGCGTTCTGGGCGTTGAGGGTGATCACCTCTTGCCGCGTCGCCACTTGGACGTGGGCCACGTTTGCCGCGTTGGCCGGTTGCACCGTCGTCAGAGTTTGCTTTGCTTGGGCATTTGCCCTTTTTGCATGTTTTAGCGGTTGGGCATTCAGCTCCATCTGGTCCAGCTTGCACGGGGCCAGCAATAAAAAAGAGGAGGGACGCTACAGCGGTCAATTTTACGAGTTTTTTCATGATCGGTTACCTAGTTTGGTTTCGTTATCCATCAAACGAGTCAGTGGGGTGGATATTGTAAAAAAGAGTTCTTTTTTTCAGCAGCCAATTCTTGCCCGTAAATCAGCGAGATCGTTTAAAATAACACGGCCTGTGGCTTGGAGAACCTCGGTAGTTTGGTTGCCGCCAGGAATGAGCATGGCGTGAATGCCAAGTTCTTCGGCTACATGCGAATCGTGCGCCGTATCTCCGATCATGAGGATCCGGTCTGGATCGATCCCTAGCTTGGTAATCAGGTCTTTGCCTTCATCTACTTTTCCTGCAGCATAGTGATTCGAAAGCCCGACGACATGATCACAGAAGGCACGGACCCCATAATGTTCGGTGAGTTGGTGCAAGGTCGATTGACGGTAAGCGGAAAGAATGCACTGCGTGATCTCAGCGGCTTGAATCGCTTGCAGGGTGAGCATTGCCTCATGTCGCAGAGAGCTTTCATGTCTCCGCGCCTCATAGCCATCAATAAATTCGGTGCCAACCACTTCAAAGCTTTCTTCCTCGAAGGTGAAGCCGGCACGCCGATAATAATCGATTACCGGGAAGCCAAAAATTTCGCAATAGCGCTGCTTGCTGAGCTCAGGCATGTCGCGTTTTCGCAGGGTGTCGTTCATGACTTCAAGGCACAGCCAAGAGTCATCGAGCAAGGTACCGTTCCAATCCCAGATGATGACATCGTAGGTTTGCATCGTAGGAGAAATCGAAGACGAATTCGGAGAAGAAGGGGGAATGGGTGGTTCAGATGTCATGGTGGGCCGAAGCGTTTTTTAGGTTTCTTAGCCATGAGTCTGATCTGTCGCAAGCAAGGATCTTGAGCCTAGCAGGCTGTTGAACAAGTGCTCCGCGCATAAAACCGAGAGCATTTTGTCATCCAGCGAGGCGACAGTGAGCGAGAATATGGACATATTTGAGCTCTTTGACAACGAAGCTGGTGGCGAAATGAATCGGTTTAATGGCGGTCTGAGTTTTTCAACAGCCTGTTAGCACTGCATTTATAGGCTTGGTGTCTGCTGGTTTTGATCGGCAGAGTTTAACGGCCCAGCAGCAAGTTGGCGCTTTCCTGATTGAAAACACCTGCGCCATAATAGGCATCGCGCCCTGGGCTGCCGGCATCAATAATCGTCGACTGGAATTTTTTGATGACCTCTTCGCTATCCGCGCCTGGGTTTTGGCTCAAGTAAAGACCGATTTGTGAGGCGACGTAAGGGGTGCTGATCGACGTGCCTGCGTAAGCACCAGGAGGGCCATCGTGTCCAATGGGGAAGGTGGCGGTGCCAGGAGCCACGACATCAACGTGATCACCATAGTTACTGTTTTCCCACAAGCTGCCGTCTCCGTTGAGGGCGCCAACTCCGATCACACCGGGGTACGCCGCAGGGTACTGCAGGGTGCCATCGGGGACATTCCCGACTGCCGCTAAGACGATCAAGCCGCTGTCTTGAGCGTGGGAAATTGTGTTGCGGAGAAATTCGCTATCGGTGGGCGTGCCCCATGACATGGATAGAATGCGAGCGTCATTTTCGACCGAGTAGTCGATGGCGCGCATCATACTGAAGTTCGAGGCACGGCCGTCATCGTCAAAAGCTTTGATGGCAAGGAAGGGGTTTCCGGTGTCGTCTTCGTTTGGAAGAATGCCATTTGGATTGACCGCGCCACTGGCGATGAGTGCCATTTGGGTGCCGTGCCCGGTTGAATCGGAAATGGACTCACCGGGTTGGATCGCGTCGTAGGTCCCTTTGGCCAAGCTGTCAAAGGGGATGGAGGAGGATAGACCTGAATCGAGGATAGCGACGAGGGAGGCGTCCGCGTTCGCTTTCAAGCCACTGGCGTCGCGCAAGGCGGATTCAGTTGAGCTTTCCGTGCCACTTCCGCCCGCGCTTGGAGCGGTTGGGCTTGCGCTTGTCACATCGGAAGCGGAGCTGTCACGGCGCGAAGGGCTTGGGTTTTCGACGGCTTTGGCGGTGGCGGGTTGGGATCCACTTGCGAGTCCCGATTTTGTTTCGGCTGCGTAATTCGGCTCGGCTTTAGCAAAGGGATAGTCTCGTTGAATCATAGACGAGATGGAGCGCACGTTGCTTCCGGGGGGGAGCTTCACGCGGTAGATTCCGGTTTTGGTGTGGCCGGCAACCTGGCCCTTAATCCGTTTGATGATGTGGATGAATTCCGTGTCTTGCGTGCCGGGTTTTACCCCGATTAGAATTTCGTCACGGACGTACATAACGCCGTCGGGATCTTTCACTACGTCGAGGAGAGAGGATTTGTCCGGGCGTGCGAGGCGACGAACCGAGCGTTCGAAACCAACCCGGAAAACGTCGATCCGTTGTAGCTGTTTGAATTTCCCGTTTGGGGTTTGCACGTTTTTCCATTCCAATGCGTACCCGAAATTTCCCAGTAACTTTTTAAAGCCTTGGTGGATGCTAATATCGGTTAAGTTGCCATTTACGTTCGCCTCGACCGAGGGATCCATACGGACTTCGATTCCGGTCCGAGCCACTGCGCGCATGACATCGGCCATACTGTTGTTGCTGGCCTTCAGGGTCATCTGATCACCATGGAAGTACACTTCCTGAGCGGATAGCGTTCCGTTCATTCCCATCGTGCTTAAGAGAAAGAGTGCACTTGTTAATAGGCTACGTGCTACCCCTCGGCTGCGACCTGCGCGGCGTGTGGAGTGAGGAACGCTGGATTGACGATTTGAAGTCATGATCATGGGGAAGGTAGCATTGAAGGTAGAAATTGCTAATTTAAACTGTAACAGGGAAGGCTTGCTCGCAAGTCGAAGTCATTGGGATTCTCTTGGCTAGATACACTTTACCCTTCTTAATAACGATGTTTAACAATAAATGACTTGGTGGAGTGCGTTGGCTTAATGGGTTGATTGATTTTTTAGTACCGTGTTTGACACATTTTGACTGGGCGAGTACGGTGTCTGTTCAAATGAATGTTCAACTATTTCCCGCTACTCTGTCCTTCTTCAACGGAACACGTGTCGCTTTTCGCCTACGATTAATTTTTTGCCTACGATTAATTAGTTTCCTTGGGCTGTCTGTCGTCGCGATGGCGCAAGAGAACCTCGCTCCAGCTCTAACTCCTCCGCTAACTCCAGTTCTAACTCCAGCTCCAGATGAAAGCGTGGTACCAGAAAGCGATTCAGTCTTTGTCCCGCCCAAACCGGTTCTCTACGAATTACAAGCCACCGTCCCGGTTCCCTCATGGGCACCAGAACGGGGTCGCGAGCCTTCGGTGGCCTTCGCCGGTGACCAGCAAGCGCCCATCTACTATCAACTTTCCTCTGCAATCACGGTTGAGTCGCCTCTCCCCGAGCGAGTGATTGACCGCGCCTACACCGGCGGCTCAAACAGCGAGAACGAATTCAGCATGCAGCAGGGCATGCCGGTCGATACCTTGATCGCTATGGCGCAGCAAAAAGATCGGATGAAAGATCAAATGAAAGATACCAACGACGCGGAAATACAGGCAGCGCAGCAAATGGAAGAGCAGATGCGGAAGTTTAAATCCTCGATGGAGGAGGGGATGGCCCGCTCCAGCGTACAGGGCGAATCAGAAGTGAATCCAAATCAAAATCAAGCTATCTTCAAACCTAGCTCTTTGCGTGATCGGACGACGAGCCGCAACCAAAGTAAGGATCGCTTTGTTCGCATGGATCAAGTTCCCGGTGCAGAGAATGAACGCAAGGCCGGATATCAAGGCTCTCGCTTAAATGAAATTCGCGAGCGGCATCGCATGGACTCTCAAGGCTCAATGGCGTCTTTTCGTGATTCACGAGGCTTCGGTTCTGATCAGGGCTCCAATGCCGGAAATGAAAAACGCTTTGGTACGGGACGTCGTATGCCATACAGCACGATTGCGGGGCAGAACCGACAGTTAAATGCTACGCGGGAAGAAAAGGCTCCGCGCTCTCGCTCGGTGATGGCCACAACTCTAGCTTCGCCGGTTACAGGTCGCAACGCACCCGGAATTCGTGGGGGAGGGGACGGGAGTTTAACTCGCCTTTCTGCCTTCCGCTCGGCCAGCGCCTCCCGCAATGGGAATACGGGCATGGGCGGCTCGCCTTCCGTGTCAAAACGTCCTAAACCTGCCAAATCGACAACGTCGCGCAAACCGTCATTTTCCGGCGATTCCTTTAGCGTTCGTCGGTTTTAGCGCGAAAAGCGTTGGTTTTACCGTCTGTCCGCCCTGCGAATGTGCAGGTGCCCCGTGTTTGGGTGAAGTTTTTTCCTTTTTCATTCCTGCTTTGGCACTCAAACCGCTAGGTTTGGCCAGACATGAAGGCGAAGCAGTTATTTTTAAATCGAGAACTCAGTTGGTTGGAGTTTAATCAGCGGGTGCTCGATGAAGCGAAGAATCCTGAGCTCCCCCTTTTGGAGCGCTTAAAATTTCTTGCCATCACCAGTTCCAATCTCGACGAATTTTTTATGGTTCGGGTGGGGGGAATTGAAAAGCTGATTTCTGATGGAAACAATCAGCCTGACCCTGCGGGGTTAACTCCAGTTCAGCAACGGGATGTGCTCAGTGATCGCTGCCGTGATTTTTTTGATCAGCAAACCGTCTGTTATTTGCAAACGATCGAGCCACTGCTACGCGAAGCTGGTATCGTACGTCGCTTACCGATCGATTGCAGTCCTCGGCAACGTAGCTTTCTTGAATCCTATTTCGAAACGGATGTCTTTCCGGTTCTGTCGCCCTTGGCTGTGACGACGCCGCTGCCAATGTTGCGGAATCTGGGAATGCATGTCGGGGTCCGCCTCGCGGGGGATCCCACTCCAGATAAGAAAGCAGCCGGTTCCAAGTTCGCGTTTATTCCGGTTGAACCCGGTCCTTCACGCATCATCATGCTCCCCTCGGAATCGGGGTATGAATATGTTTTTGTCGAAGATGTCGTGGCGCATTTCATCGCCTCCTTTTTTGTCGGAGAAACCATTCGCGAGACCTGTACCTTCCGGCTTACCCGCAATGCGGATCTAGAGGTGGTCGATGATCGGTCCGCCAGTCTCTTGGTGCAGATGGAAGAAATTATTACCGCGCGGAAAACCAGTCCCTGTGTCCGCTTGGAACTCAGCTCGGGCATCTCAAAAACCTTGCTTCGCTTTTTCATGAAGGGCCTTGGCGTTCGCGAGGAACAAATTTATCTCACGCGCGGCCCAATCAATTACAAAGCCTTTTTTCAGATCGCTGGCTTGAGCGGGTTTGATGCCCTCAAGAACGAAAGCTGGCCGCCCGTTGCGTCACCCGACATTCCCGATGACGAGCCTTTGCACGAAATCATTCAGCGAGGCGATGTGCTCTTGCATCATCCCTATGAAACCTTTGATCCCGTGGTTCGGATGGTTGATGAAGCGGCGGATGATTCCGAAGTCCTCGCGATTAAGCAGGTGCTTTATCGAGTGAGTGGCCGGAGTCCGATCGTGAAATCCTTAAGTCGCGCGGCAGAAAACGGAAAGAACGTCACCGTCTTGGTGGAGTTGAAAGCGCGCTTTGATGAGCAAGCGAATATCGGTTGGGCCAAGACCCTTGAGAAGGCTGGGGTGCAAGTGATTTACGGGGTGAGAGGCCTTAAGACGCACGCGAAAATTTGTCTAATTGTTCGCCGTGAAAGCAGTGGCATTGTCCGCTTTGTCCACTATGGTACGGGGAACTATAATGAAAGCACCGCGCGCTTGTATGGCGATGTGAGTTACCTTACCTGCAAGCCTGATTTTGGCGCGGATGCCTCGGCCTTCTTCAATGCGATCACGGGATATTCACAGCCTACCTCGTATCGTAAAATTTCTGCTGCCCCGATCGATCTGCGGGATTTTTTATTGGAGCAGATCGACATGGAAATCGAAGTGCAGCGCCAAGGCGGTCAATCGGGAATCGTGGCCAAGCTCAATTCACTGAACGACGAAACCATGATCAAGGCGCTGTATAAAGCGTCGCAGGCTGGGGTGAAAGTGAATCTGAATATTCGCGGCATTTGCACCCTGCGGCCTGGGATCAAAGGCCTGAGTGACAACATCCAAGTTGTCTCGGTGGTCGACCGCTACCTCGAGCATTCCCGGGTGATTCTCTTTCGCCGTGGCGGGGAAGAAAAGGTGTTTATTTCCAGTGCGGATTGGATGTCACGTAACCTTGAGCGCCGAGTCGAATTACTGATTCCGATTGAACCCCAAGAGTTGAAGTCGCGCTTGGTGAAGATTCTCAAAGTCTATTTTAAAGACAATACGAACGCTTGGATTTTAAAGTCCGATGGAAGTTATAAGCGCCGCGAACCTAAAAAGAGTGAAGCGGCCTTTAGCAGTCAGCGCCATCTATACGATCAAGCTTTTCAGCGCAAGCAAGACGCGGTGCAGAGTCAGCGATTGACCTTCGAAGTGCATCAGCGTCCGAGCTCCTAAGCGCTCGAGCCCTCCGGCGAACATCGATCATTTTTTCTTCTGAGCGAATAGCCAGGTAAGAATTGCCTTTACGTTTCGTGGACGTGGTCTTCTCAGGGTGATCAGGTCAAGGCAAAGAAATGGACGAGGAGCCTGGGAGCGCCGACGTCCCCGTCGGCATTTTATATCGTGGGTGAGTAAGAATTGCCTTTACGTTTCTTGGGTTTAGTTCGGCGTGATCAGGTCAAGGTCAAGGTCAAGGTCAAGGTCAAGGTCAAGGTCAAGGTCAAGGTCAAGGTTAAGGAAAGGACGAGGAGCCTGGGAGCGCCGACGTCCCCGTCGGCATCTTATATCGTGGGTGAGTAAGAATTGCCTTTACGTTTCGTGGGCTTAGTTCGGCGTGATCAGGTCAAGGTCAAGGTCAAGGTCAAGGTTAAGGTTAATGAAAGGGTGCTGCGAATAGATGAACCGCTTTGCACGAAATTTGGTTAACTTTTTCTTGTTGGGTACATGTGCTAATATGTCATTCTTCGGCCAACTCACGGTTTTGCACTCTCAACACGATATGAACCTTCGCTCACGCATTCTTCCTTTCCGCTTTCTACTTTTCTGCATTATGATGTCCGCTTGCAGTTCCTCCGCTGAACCTGCGACCCAGCCTGACGCTGAATCCGATCGCCAACCCTCCTTCGAGCATAAACTCAGTCCAGAAGGCGAAAGGCAAAAGGCGGTTCACGACTTTCTTTTTGGCCCCTTTAGCGAGGAGCGCAAAACGGTGTATCGCGGAGAAGGGAATTGGCGCGGCTTAAAAGAGTTGGTGATTCTCGCAGAGCCCTTAGAGATCAAGCATGGCAGCGAAATAATCCTCCCAATTGGCGCGGAACGCGTGGCGATTCTCTTCCGTCACCTTGGATTTCACGGCGAAAACTTGGATCGAATTAAAGAAGTTCGCGTCTACCCATTTTCGCCCGAAAAGACGCCGCCGCGTAGCGCGCAGGTCAAAGATTTCTATCGGGTTCAGATGCCGACCATCCCGCCTTCCAATACGGATCCCGAGCAAATGAAAATTCGCTTTCTATTGAAGGATGAAAGCGCCGCTTGCCGCGTGGATGATGTGGTCTTCTTCGCGCAGAAAGCGATTTTGCCGACCTTTGACAGTATTCCATATCGCGATCTCGGTTCGGAGTTTCCCCGCGAGCGGGTTGAGATTCACCTCGACGTAAAGCATGAGCTGGCGGTCGGCGACCAAGGATCAGATTTGCAGCGGGAGCGCTGGTTTCGTGTTCACGAGACTCCCGGTTCAAACGACACGTCCTTCCAACGTTGGGCCTATGAACGAGGCTTCCTTCCCGCGCGTGGCTTTCTTAAATTCGAGCCCGCGTTGACCCAGGGGTGGGGGACGTCTCACCGCTTAAAGGAGCGCGAAGATAAACCCGGATCCGCTGACCTGAGCTTCTTTGACGACTACGATGCGGGAGAGCGACTTCGCGGTGCGATCCCGGAGCTCCGCGATAAATCTTTCTCCATGTGCTTCAATGACTGGCCGGAATTTATGGCGGTCCCCTTAAAAGGTCGTGGCACGCCTCGGGTTGAGCAGTTCGATGCGGCGGCTGAGTTGGCTGCGGCTTATGTTGCCGAGCAGATTAAAGACGCAGGGCGCAGCGCGACCTGGTGGGAAGTGAAAAACGAGAGCAGTGTGAAGTCGGAGTGGGATCATCATTTCGCAAAGGGCCTCGACGGCTGGGGGCTGCTTGCTGATTTTCATAACCGAATGGCCGATGCGATACATGCCAAAGCTCCCGAGGTGAAGGTCGGTGGTCCTTCATCAGCCTACATGCAGTTTCAAGTAAAAGAGTTTGCTCTCTATCGGAATCAGGCTCGATTTATCGAAGAGACCCGAGGCCATTTGGATTTCTTTTCGCATCACTTTTATGAAAACGCCGGCTTGCTCGGGGCGCATGAGCGGCGCGGCTCAGGCTATTCGTGTTATCTGCTTGGCCGCTATGAAGCGATCTTAGATATGCTTCGGGCGCACATGCACAAGAGCGACCATGTGCTCCCAATTCTCATTACCGAAACCGGTTCTCTGCAAAACGGGCGCAAGCCTTCAGATAACTGGCTACGCTTGATGGCATGGAATGCCTATCTTACTAAGTCCATGCAACGACCGGATCAGATTGATCTCTTTGTCCCGTTTATTTTCCTAAACATGCCTTGGAATCCGAACAGCGGCGACGCGGCGTTCACCCCGAAGGCTGACCTTGATCGCCATCGTACTATGGAAGATTTTGAACCGACCACGGTCGCGCATTTTTTCGATCTCTGGCAGGATTTTGATGGGCGACGCCTTCCGGTTTCATTTAAACGTGACTGGCTCGACGTGGTTGCGGTGCACGATGAAGGGCGTATTTCGCTCGCCGTTTCGAACCTAGGCGGTCGGCAGATCGCGGTGGATCTCTCGGCTCTCGCCACGCAGTTGGGAGCAATCTCGACTACTCAGACGCGGCTGAATTATCACAAGGGTGAAGTCGTATTCGAAGCCGAACATGCGGTTGATGCGGCAGCCATCCCGGTGGATGTGAATGAGACGACGGTGATTCGCCTCGCGCTAAAGGCACCGCTGGAGCCAGAAGGGGCCCTTCGCATGGATCGTTGGTACGCGGCCGATACTGCCCTGAAAAGTTCGGGCGAATCAGTTGATTTCCCTATTGAGATCACGTCTCCAGAAGCGGTGGCGTCGGCCAAACTCCTGATCGGGGTTCACCGGTATGGTGGGATTCACCAGCCTTTAGATGTGCAGGTAAATGGCACTGCTATCTCGGTTGAGCTCGGAGACGCGGGGGAGTTTAGCGAATACTTCGCGCCCTTGGATACAGTGATCGACCCTTCTGTGCTAAAGGAAAAAAACGAGGTGAAGATTAAGCTTCAATCCGGCGGGACCATTACCTCGGTGCAGCTTGTTACGCTTTCACGTTAAGTCTCGTACCACCCTTTGGTTCTGGGCTCCTGGTCGGGTTAACTTGATCGGTGAGCATATCCATTATCCTGCGGGCTGTGCGTTTTGCGGCAGCGGGACTGGACGCCGGTCAGCTAGCCCGGTTATTGCCATTCGAGAGCCAGGCTCCAATGGCACTTAGACAAGCCGATTTGTATTAAAAATGAGTGAACGTCCAGACGACTTGAGGCGCGTAGCGCTGACCCATTGATAGCCACGGTTGACGAACGGAGTGAGGAGGCCGTGGTCCCGGATTCCTCCTTTAAGCCGCGTAGCGGCGACACCTTAGCGGATGAAAAGCGTATGATAAACGATTCCTGGAAATTTTGAGGGTTTCGTTTTAGTGGATTTCGGGCATCACAGGATATAAACAGTATTTAAACTGGGCGGGGCTACGTTCTGCGCCTCGGTTCGAGTTCTCTTACATTATAGAGCCTACCCCTCGTTGCCTCTTACGTCTGCACGTAACCCGGCGCTGCGGCCGCTTCGCGGCCTTGCACACGGGCTACGCTATCCCGCCCACGTTGGGGCGGATTCCCACCATGTCACATGTTGCAGAAAATAGGCTGAACCGCTTATCTAAGTGCCATTGGAGCCAGGCTCAATTATGTCAACGGGGTGCTCGTGATGTGTCCATGTTAAGGCATCGTTCCTGAAGGGTTCCGCGTTCATCCTCTCCACCCTATCTCCTTTCCACCATCTCCCGCTCGACCTTCCCCCGCTGAAGCCGGCTTGAGTAGTAGCGCGGCTTTAGAATGCACGATCCGCTTTTGCAGCGACGAGTGAAACATGTGGTGACGGAGATGCGCGGGTGAGGGAGATGAGTCAGGCTTTGTTGTCCGGTGACCTGAGCGCGTTTGGCCGAGCTATGGCAGGGGCTCAGCTTGAACGGTTGATGTAAAGAAGGGATACGAGTGCAACACGAACCTCTCGGTCCGCCGAGAATCTACATGACAGTTGTCATTCTCATTGCCATTTTCAGCTGAGGCTTTAGCCCACCTTAAAATTGATGGCCATGAAGGCCAAAGCTAATTCGCTAGCTTGTCCTGTTTATTCTGTGACAACGTCCTGCGCCCACGCAAACTGACATGAAATCAAACGTTCTCACTGAAGGATCAATCTCCCGACATATCCGCAATATCGCTATGCCGATGAGCATCGGGTTCTTTTTTAACACCATGTTCAATGTGGTCGACTCGTTTTATGCGGGGCAGATTTCGACCTCCGCCTTGGCGGCCTTGACGCTTTCCTTTCCAGTGTTTTTTATCATCATCGCAACCTCAGAAGGGATTGCCCGAGGTTCCGCTGCATTAATCGCGAATGCGATCGGGGCGAAGGACGATGAAAAAGAGCGACTCCTTACAAGCCAAGTATTCTCCTTGGGTTTGATTTGTGCCTTGGCTCTGACTCTCATCGGGCTTTCTGTTGCGCCTCACCTATTTCGAATTTTGGGTGCAGATGGGGCTTATTTTGATCTCGCGATGGATTATGTTTCGCCGCTCTTTATTGGCGCGGTATTTTTTCTCCTTAGCAGTATGAGCAATGCGATCTTACTCGCGCACGGAGATAGCAAAACCTTCGGCAAGGTGCTGGTGGCTGGGTTCCTCCTTAACTTGATTCTGGATCCTTGGTTTCTTTACGGTGGATTCGGGCTACCCGCCATGGGGGTGTCTGGCATCGCATGGGCCACGGTGTTGATTCAGGCTGTTGGGGGACTCTACCTTTTCTCCGTGGTATTGCGACGGAGACATGTTGATGTCACTGCGGCTTTCCGGCAACTACCTAAACTTAAGGTCTATGCCGAAATTTTACAGCAGGGAATCCCCACTAGTTTTAAACTGATGTCCATCGCCCTTGGTTTTTTTGTTACCACTTATTATCTCAAATTTTACGGCGAGGCAGCTGTGGCTGCGTTTGGGGTAGGGACTCGGATCGAGCAGATTGCCCTCTTGCCAGCGATTGGGCTGGGGGCCGCGATTATTTCCATCGTGGGGCAAAACAATGGCGCGGGTAGGGCGGATCGAGTTGCGGAGTGCATGAAGCTCTGCATGAAATATGGTCTGATCCTTATTTTTACTTCGTCTTCCTTGATCTTTCTATTCGCCTCGCCATTGGTGCGCATCTTCACCGACGATCAGGCGGTGATATCAATCGGAGTTCATTACATTCGGATCATGGTCTTTATCCAGTGGGGCTACATTATGGGGTTCATCTACACTGGGTTTCTTCAGGCGATAAAACGACCGATGTATGGATTTATCGAGGCGACCATCCGAAAGATTTTTCTACCACTCGTTGTTTTCTATGTCGTGGTAGAAATCTTCCACGTCGACTTAACCGGACTTTGGCTCAGTATGGTCACGATCAATGTCAGCATGGCCATCGTGACGATTTTCTACGCAAGAAGCGTACTCAAAAAGATGGTGCTTCGCTAAATTGCTTCTCGTGTCGCGAGTCCGAAACCTGTCGCGGATCTGAAAGCCTGTCGCGGATCTGACACCAATAGCACTTAGATAAGCGGCTCAGCGTATTTTTTTGCGTCATGTGACATCGTGGGAATCCGCCCCAAAGTGGGCGGGTTAGGTGCAGACGTAAGAGGCAACAACGGGTAAGCGCTATATTGGAAGAGAACGCGAACCGAGGCGCAGGACGTAGCCCCCTTGGTTGAATTCAGTTTTACCCGACACCCCTAAACCACCAGACCACGGCCTCCTCACTCCGTTCGTCAACCATGGCTATCAATGGGTCAGCGCTACGCGCCTTTAACCGCCTGTATTTCCGCTCATATTGAATACAAATCGTCCTAACTTAGTGCCATTGGGGTCTGACACCAATAGCACTTAGATAAGCGGCCGCAGCGCCGGGTTACGTGCAGACCAAATAGGCAACGAGGGGTAATCGTTATATTGTGAGAGAACCCGAACTGAGGCGCAGCACCGCGTCAGCTGGCTAAAACCGTACAATTTTCAGCTGAAAATCGTATTCTGAGCACGCATCAGTTGACCTCTGCTTTTTTGAAAGGCATCGCCCATATTGGTTTCTATTCCGACCGCGCTTCCAGCGCTTCATATTATTGCCCAATGAATTCCGGTGGTTCCCTTCGGTCACCGACCGGCTAATTGCCTTCAAGCCTCCGGCTTTCTATTCAGGGCAGAGCGAACTCCTTTCCATACAAATCGGCCTATCTACGTGCCATTGGGGTCTGACACCAATAGCACTTAGATAAGCGGCTCAGCGTATTTTTTTGCGTCATGTGACATCGTGGGAATCCGCCCAAAGTGGGCGGGTTACGTGCAGGCGTAAGAGACAATAACGGGTAAGCGCTATATTGGAAGAGAACGCGAACCGAGGCGCAGGATTTAGCCCCGCCCGGTTTCGATCCTATTATGTCCGAAATCCACTAAAACGAATCCCTTAAAATTACTCGGAATCTTTTATCATACCCTTGTACCCTTTTCTTCCGGTTGGGTGTCGCCGCGATGCGGCTCAGCACCATAGAGTGAAATCATTTTAAGAAAAATATGTGCCGATGCTGAAGCGTGGCATGGTCGATTATGAAGACAAATACCTTTGGTGAACCGGTCTGGCGCCGCCTTCGGGGCGCTCCTCACCGTGTCGAACTTTAGGCCGGAGCCGAGAGGAAGGCAATGAGCTCTTCGGTTAACCCATCGGCTTGCGCCAGGCTCGGGGCCTCGGCAACCACCCGCATGACCGGCTCGGTATTACTGGCGCGCACATGCACCCAATGATCGCCAAAATCGATGTGGACTCCGTCGAGCAGGTTGATTTCCTTGTCTTCATAGCGTCGTCGCAGCGCTCTAAGAAGACGAGGTGCCTCACCGCTACGAATCTCCATTTTCTTTTTACTGATGACATAGGTCGGAAGCTCATCGCGTAATTCCGTGATGGTCTTTTGCTGATGCGCGAGGCGCTCGAGAATAATCGCCATGCCGCCATAGCTATCGCGACAGGGATGGATCTCGGGAATGATGACCCCGCCGTTCGGTTCGCCTCCGATGACCGAGCCTTCACGAAGCATGCGGGTCGAGACGTGAATCTCACCGATTTTAGTCCGGTACACCGGAACATCATGTTGCTTGGCTACGTGTTCAAAAAGCTTGCCGCAGCTTAAGTTGACCACGATGGGCCCTTGCTTATGACGTTCTAAAACCTGTTGGGCGGCAAAAACGAGGGTGTAGTCTTCGCCAATCGCTTCGCCTTGTTCGCTGACAATCGCGAGGCGGTCGCCGTCGGGATCTTGCGCGAATCCGATTTGGCATCCGTTGTCTTTGGTAGTTTCGCACAGGGCGGTGAGGTGGTCTGGGGTTGGTTCTGCTCCTCGTTCGAAACGGCCGTTTGGCGTATCATGAATGGGGAAAACCTCGCAGCCTAATTCGTCGCGTAAAAAGGGCACCGCGCTGAGCGCACCCACGCCATTGCAACAATCGACCGCGACCTTGAAGCCTTGGGCGCGAATCAGATCGATGTCGACATACGCGCGAATTTTTTCCCAATGCACTTCTAGTGGATCTTCGAGTTTACGTACAATGGGTAGATCCGCTTCCGCCACATAGCGAAAGTTCTGTTGCCGAAACATATCGAAGAGCTCCTCGCTATGCATCAGATCTAAAAACATGCCGTCTCGCCCAATGAATTTTAGCGCGTTCCATTCGGCCGGATTGTGGCTCGCGGTAATGCAAATCCCGCCCATAACATCTTGGGTTGCGGTTTGCAGCAAGAGGGTGGGGGTGGGAACAATGCCAGCTAACACCGGGGTGCAGCCCACGCTTTGCAGGCCAGCGATCACGGCGAGTTCGACCATTTCTCCAGTGGGGCGCGTGTCGCGTCCAACCAGCACAGGGCCTTTGCCGACAAAGTTGCCAAAGGCCTCGGCCCATCCGGCCGCGATTTGCGGAGTCATCGAGCGTCCGACTACCCCGCGTACGCCTGAGATACCGACTTTTAAAGGTTCGCGTGGCATGATTTACCGGAGACGGTTGAGAAGTTGAATGATTTTATCACGACGGGTTCGGGCGGTTTCCATCTCCCGAGCTTCGGAAATGACTCGGATCATTTGTTCGGTTTTCGACATCCGGATATGAATCCAGCCGTCCTCCCAATCCACGCGAATCCCGTCGATGTGGCTGATTTCGCCCCCTTCAGGATCAGCATAAAGACTTTCGCTGAGCCGTTCGAGTTGTTGGTAGGTGCCTCCTTCAGCTCCGTAAACGCGACGTTTGCTAATGTGGTAAAGCGGGAGTCGATGCACCAAAGCGTCGAGTCCATCGGTGGCGTTTAGCGCCATGGCTTCTAGCACGATGGCCATCATGGCAAAGCCGTCGAAGCCTCGGCTGAAAGTAGGAATGCAGGCACTTCCGTTTCCTTCTCCGCCGATTAATCCGTCTTCATCGCAGAGGGCGGCAACAATGCTAGCTTGGCCCACGGGGGTTTTGACCACCCGACAGTTTCGCGCCGCCGCGATGTCGTCAATGGTCCGCGTCGTACAGGTATTTGTCACGACGACACCTTTTTGGGCGGTGGTGAAATGGTCGACCAAAATGGGTAGGGTGCATTCTTCGCTAAACGGCTCTCCGGTTTCGGAGACGAGCGAGAGTCGCCCCATGTCGCTGCTCAAAACAAAGCCCACATCCCCGCCAACGTGTTGGATCATAGAGGCAATCGGCAGGGCCGAGCGTGGGCGTGGCTCGGGCTCGCGCGGGAGGTAACCAGAGGGCTCCGCGTTCACCGGAATCAGCCGGAAACCAAGTCGTTCAGCGAATTCAGCAATAAAGCCACAGCCCGATCCGCCCACAGGGTCGATCACCACGGTGAAGTCTTGTTTTCGAATCGCTTCGGTGTCGACCAAGTTTTCCAGCGCGTCAAAATAGGGGGTAGAAAGGGAAGGCTCGGGTTGCTCATTATCGGAACTACTTAGCGATCGCGCGTATTCGGCCGAGGTTTGCAAGGAGCCGATGGACTCCCAGGTCGCCCGCAAGAAGTCGCCGCCATGATAAAAATCCAATACGTTTCCGCCCGAGCTAGGCGGAAGGAAGGCGCCGTCGGGCCCAATAAGTGAGATCGCGTTCCAGCCCATGCCGGTATGTCCACCGGAGATCGACACTGCGCCCGCGATCGGAAGAGCCGAGGCCGCGATGCGGTGTTGCAGAATCGGGGTGGGGCAGATGCCGAAGTCAACCACGTTGCAACCCGCAGCTAGGAGCCCGGTCGTGACCGCGGTGGCCATCATGGGGCTGGAGTCGCGGGTATCCCGCGCAATGAATATGGTGCCGCCGTCGGTAAAGGTGGCATAAGCCGAAGCAAAATCCATCATCACCTTTGGGGTGAAGGATTCTCCGATAAAGCCTCGTAGTCCGAAGCTGGCTAGCCGTAATTGCATAATCTGAAACTAAGGCGACGCGCTAAATTGTCAACTGGTTGCGCTAGCGCAGGCCGTGGTTACTGAAGCAGTTTCATTTCAACCCGGCGGTTTTCCAGCCAAGCACCTTCGTGATGACCTGGATTGATCGGCGCTTCTTCACCAAAGCTCAGGGTATTGATTCGGCTGGAGGCGATCCCGCGCGCGATAAGTGCGTTACGCGTTGCGATGGCACGCTTCTCGCCGAGGGACATGTTGTAGGAAGCCGAGCCACGTTCGTCGCAATGGCCTTCAAGAACAAGCCCAAGATCTGGATAGGTCATCAGGTAGTCAACCATGCCGTCGACTTTGTAGAGTTCCGCGTTGGGGACTTGATCTTGATTGTAGGCAAACCGAATCACTTGGCTGTCGCTTTGAACCGACTGCAAGTTGCCCGCCATGCGAGGACTTAGGCTAGTTTCCGGATAGACGGTGTTGTCATACCCGTTCGGATTACGGTTTGAGTTATAGCCGGTTTGGCCTGAGCCGATAGGGTTGCCATTCTGGTCATAGGCAATTGGATTGCCGTATTGGTCAACCGCTCCTGATCCTCCGTTATAGCCGCTTCCATTCCAGCCGGTATCGGTTCCGCCCATTCCTGTGGTTCCTCCGTTATCTTGGCTCGAATAAATACCATTGTCGCCTCCGCCCAGAAGCGAGTTCCGGTTGCCTGCTCGATCAAATCCGCCGGTACCGGTCCAGTTTCCCGCTTCATCGTAGCCTCCGAGGCCAACGAAGCCTCCCGTTTCATTGTACTCCCCACCTTCACCGATGTAGTCGCCTTGTGCGTTATATCCACCGAGCCAGATGTAATCTTGGTTGTCGTCCTGCCCATTGTCGAGCTGGTCTTGTTGCACGCCAGGGTCAAAGGCGCCGCCGTTTCTCCCCTGTAGAGAGGCTCTGGTGCGACAACCACTGGCGAGTAACCCGCTGAGGAGAAGGATGGCAAAGATGGCGAAAGAGGGCTTAGCTAGAGAGCGCTGACATAATTTCATATTTTTTCCTTTTTTATTGATCTCCCAGCTCTGACGCTAGGCACCCGCAGAAATTTAGAACTGGATAAAATAAAAGCGGCGAATCGCTTCGACGCTTTAGGTGCGACTGCTAGATCCTAATCTCCAGCGATAGTCAAACAAGACGGTTGCTATGGTTTCTTTGTTGCTGCTGAACCCCTCAAAAGGGTTCCTCCTCCTCCTCCTCCTCCTCCTCCTCCTCCTTCTCCTTCTCCGGGATCGGTCTCAAAGGTTGTAAAGAAATATTCCGTTTGGGTAAAAAAAATACCGCGCTCTGAAAGGGGAGTGCGGTATATTCATGGTGCTTCCGTGAAAGGCACCTGAGTTGTTTTTACCTGAGCTTACTGCACGAGTTTCATTTCAACTCGGCGGTTTTCTAGCCAAGCCGTTTCGTTGTGCCCGATGTTAATCGGGGCTTCTTCACCAAAGCTCAAGGTGTTGAGGCGATTCGATGCGATGCCGCGAGAAATGAGGGCGCTACGAACCGCGAGAGCACGTTTCTCACCCAAGGCCATATTGTACGATGCCGATCCGCGTTCATCGCAGTGACCTTCAAGCACGAGGTTTAGGTCTGAATTGGTGTTGAGATATTCGACCATGCCATCCACTTTATACAGTTCAGAGCTTGGGACTTGGGCTTGGTCATAGGAAAACTTGATGATCTGGATGTCGCTTTGTACTTCCTGAGGGATTCCCTCGAGGCGAGGACTTAAGCCCATTGTTCCATCCCAGGCACCGACTTCATTGCCAAATTTATCAAAAGCACCGGCTGGGCCGATATAGACACCGTTTTCGTCGTATCCGCCACCGGGACCAATGTACATGCCTGTTTTGTCGAAGAGGCCCGAGCCGGTCCAGTTTCCGCTTTCGTCGTAGCCACCTGGACCGACGTAGTTTCCAGATTCGTCAAATTCCCCGCCTTCTCCGATGTATTCACCTTCGGAATTATAGCCCCCCGACCATACGTATTCTTGATTGTTCAAATCGACCAATTCGACTTCTTCGAATGATCCGTTGTTAAATGTGCTCTTCTTGCCTTTGGTCCGACAACCGGTGGTGAACAGGCTGCAGAGCAAAATGATTGAGAGGAGGGTGAGGGTTTGGCGCTTCATATGGTTTTAGATTCCTTTATTTACCTACGTGGGGGATGACGGAAAATAATCAAGAATTTGGTAATGTGTCTAAAAAAAAGCCACGAATCAAATTCGCGGCTTTTATGAGTTCCGACAGGGAACGGTTCAATGAGTTTGCTACTGGAGCAATTTCATCTCAGCCCGGCGGTTTTCACGCCATGCGTTGTCGTTGTGAGCTGGGTTAACCGGGGCTTCTTCACCGAAGCTCAAGGTGGTTACCCGACTTGGCTCAACTCCACGCATGACGAGGGCGGCCCGAACTGCGAGAGCGCGTTGTTCGCCGAGTGCCATGTTGTAGGCTTCGGATCCACGTTCGTCACAATGTCCTTCAACCACAAGGTTTAGCTGTGGGTTGTTGGTCAAGTATTCGGCCATGCCGGTTACTTTGCCCATTTCGGCTTGAGGAACTTCTGCGCGATCGTAGTTAAATTGAATGACCTGGTAGTCACCTTGCACGTCTTGGAGTGATCCTGCGAGACGGTCGCCAGGAGCGCCGAAGTCGTAATCACCTGCAGACCAACCTGCATAGGTACCGCTTTTGTCGTATGGACCGGTTGGGCCAACGAAATTACCGTATTCGTCGTATCCGCCGCCGGGGCCGATGTATTTGCCAGTGCTGTCGAATAAGCCTTTGCCCGTCCATACACCGTTTTCATCGTATCCGCCTGCGCCAACCCAGTTGCCGTCGATGTCGAATTCGCCACCTTCGCCAATGTAATTGCCTTGAGCATCATACCCACCCGCCCAGACAAAGTCTGAGTCCTTGAGAAGGGTTTCGTCTAACTGGACGAAATCACCTGCTGCCAAGGGATCGAAACGAGCGTCGCCCTTGACAAATGAACTACTACGTTTGGTGCGACAGCCGGAAAAAACCAAGCTGAACAGCACCAAGGAAATGAGTGAAAATCTAAACACGGTCATGTTGCCTTGCCTCTTCTTATTGCTACTATCTTAAATACCCTACGAAATTCGTACTACGTCGTTCTACTGCATTATCGCTGATGTGGAGACCACGAAGGTGCACTCCAACTACCACGACCTTTGACGATGGGTATAACTTTACCTTCTTTGGTGTCAAGGATGTACAGTGAGCTTACATAATTCAACTCACCGACCGTGACAAGGTGTCGCCCATTCGGGGACCAACTGGGATGCCCAAAGTCCGTGCGGCCATCAGAAAGGACGGACTGCGATTTGCCTGAATTGGCATTATAAACGCGGATCTCATAACTCGATCCTTGCTTGCTCGAATAGGCGATCAAGTTATTGTTGCTCCAGTTTGGTTGCACATTTTCTCGACCTTCGAAGGTAATCTGCTTTAGGCGGCCATTTGCCGGAGTGACGATATAAATGTTGGGTTTTCCACCGTGGTCGGAGACAAAGGCGATTTGCTTGCCGTCAGGGGACCAGGTCGGGGTCGATTTGGCGGATGCTTTGGTTTTTGTGATACGCCGGGGCTTCAAGGTCTGACGATTCATGATATAAATCTCTGGGTTTCCGTCTTTGGAGAGGACCAGAGCCACGTCACGTCCATTAGGGGCAAAAACCGCTCCGGTATTCAAACCTGGGAAATTTGCTAGGCGATTCCGCTGTCCGTTCGCGACGCTGATTTCATAGACATCAGGGAAGCCTTTCCGGAAGCTTGTGTAGAGGAGCTTTTGCCCACTTGGATCCCAGGTTGGGCTCATGCTGATCGAGCGGTCGTTAGTATACTGTCTTGGGTTGCCGCCATCGTAGTCGCAGAGGAAGACTTCCTTTTTACCATTTACTTCGCCGAGGTAGGCAATGCTCGTATTTGCGATGCCAGTCTTCTTCTTGATCGCGAGCAAAATTTCATCGGCATATCGATGCGCCAAGCTTCGGACCGCTTGCGGAGTACTGTTATACATGTGGCCGTAGCGAACCGATCCACCGGCGCTCACCACGACTTGTAGCTTCACATTGAGTCGTGGGCCATCCATCGCGGCTTCGCCCACGATTTTGTAATCGCCACGTCCACGCAAAGCCTCGGTGAAATGGCCCGACGTCGTGAGATCTTTTTTCAGGGTTTCGATAAAGATACGAGCGGCTGGGATCGGCTGGATTTTAAAGTCCGTGTAGTCGATGGCTTCCTTGCTTTTACCCACGGTGGTGAATTGGGCGGATGCCTGATGCGTTAAGAAAAGCTCACTGCCAAAAAGGAAGAGAGCGAGAGTGAAAATAAAGGGAATGCGTTTCATTATTCGGCCTGGAAATTAAACGTAAATGTGTCTTCGAAAACGTTGTGTGGGAAATTTTTTGGTAGGGGATTTACCCGTCCGACTTGAGTTAGGTAATGTCTCGCGTGCGCATCGACACGCGGGTTGCCAGAGCTTTCGACCAATCGCATGGCCATGACATCGCCATTACGTGCAACCACAACCTTTACTTTGACGCTGTAGGTCTCGGTCAATCCGTTGAGTGGTAAGATGTTGTTGTGAAATTGCCAGCCCACTTCTTCAAACAAGCTTTGGTATTGGCTGTCATGAAAGGGCTCCGGTGGCGGTGTCGGGCGAGCCGCTTCGAGCTTTTTTAAGATCTCTTCCTGCGTAAGCTTTGGTTTCTCGGGGGGAACCGGCTTCGGTTTTTCAGGCGGAGGTTTCGGTTTTTCAACGGGTTTCTTCTCGCTCTTCTTTGGAACTTTTTTAACCGGCTTTTTCACTTCGGGCTTGGGCTTGGGCTTAGGCTTAGGCTTTTCAGGCAAAGGTTTCGGCTTTTCCGGCTTTGGCTTAGGTTCAGGCTTAGGTTCAGGTTTAGGCTTAGGTTCAGGCTTAGGCTTAGGCGGTGGCTCAGGCTTAACATCCCGAAGCGTCGGGGCTGGCATCGGGGGCAGGGGGATCGGCAAATCCGGTACGACTACCCGCTCTTCAATCGGTTTTTCCAGTATTGGCGGTGCCTTTCTGACGCTATTTAGCGATACTTTAATCGATTTCGGCCGCATCTTCTTTTGCGGCATGAACTGATTAAAGATTCCTGATAGATACATGATGAGAATGACCGCAAGGTGCCAGCCACCCACTTTGAGCATCCGCTTGCGATTCCACTTCATTCGCCCGCCTTGCCGTCGGTGATTAAATTTAGGTTCGGAATATTCGCCGCCTTAATGTAGCGAATCGCTTCCATCGCTTTGCCGTAGGGAACTTCCGCGTCGGCTCGAAACCAAATTTCGGTATCCGGTTTGGATGCACTCAGCGAAACAAGCCGTTGCTCAAGCTGTTCCATCGGGAGACCGATTTTGTTGACGAACAAGAGTCCGTCCGCGTTTACCGTGACCGTAATTGTCTCCGCTTCACTTTCAATTGATTCCGCCTCGCCCGTGGGCAAGGTGATGGGAATCCCATTTTCGATCATAGGAAAGGTAATGATGAAGGTGATCAACAAGACAAAGGTCAAGTCCATCAGGGGGGTCATGTTAATTTCCCCAATGGGTTTTACCCCGGATAGTTCTGACCGGCGCGCCATGTTAGAATTCCCGCTGAACTTCTTCGCTAAATTCTTGGGCGAAATTATCCATTTGAACCGTGAGGTGGCGGATGCTTCCTGCGAGTAGGTTGTAGGCCACTGCAGCCGGAAGCGCGACAAGAAGCCCGACGATGGTTGTGCTCAAAGCCGAAGCAATCCCAGGGGCCATCGTGGAGAGGTCTGCTGCCCCCGCTGCAGCCATCGCCGTAAAGGCATCCATGACGCCCCAGACCGTTCCGAGGAGACCCAGAAAGGGCGCGGTGCTCGTCGCAATCGCGAGCAAATTCATCCCGCTTTCGAGCTCGAGCGCTTCTGTGGCAACGCTCCGTTCCGTCGCGTTTCGAACCGCGGTGATTTGGAGGTCTGAAAGTTTGCTCTCGCTCAGGTCACCCCGAAATAAATCATCGCGATCTTGTGCTTGAGGATTGATTTGTAAGCCAAGGGCTCGGCATCCATGATTGTAAACCGTAAACAGGGGCGTGCCAATAAAGCGGCTATTCTTCGCGAACAATTCCACCGGATGCGGTTCCTTGCTGTACGCGTTTAGAAAGCGCTGGGTCATGAGTTTCGCTCTGCGAATCTCAACTATTTTTTCAGCCACAACGTACCATACTCCGATGGATGAAACCACCAGGAGTAGAACAATGACTTTTCCGATCATTCCGCTTTGAAACACTCCGGATAGGAGGCTCGCGAAGACCGGCATGTGCGTAACGCAATCGACCATATCGTCTCGTATTCCCTTTTATTTAAACACTTTCTAACGGTAGGATGACAAAACGGTCAATCTGAAAGCACCCTTAAGCACATCATCCGCTGATCTGCCCCCCGTTTTCCCCCTAAAATTCAGATCTTTGCTTCTCCAGCCACCTGCTTGGTGGAATTAACTCAGGATATATTCTGTGATTTCTGCGGGAAACGGGATAATTTTTCATACGGAAAGATTATGAGTTCATTTTTTACGTGTTTACGCGTTTTTATTCGGAATGTAGCTGGAGCGGTTTTTTTTGTTGCCGGGGTGTTCTCGCCGGCGGGTTTAGTCTTTGGGCAAGCGGATACCTCCCTAGTGGTCAAGGAGGTTCAGATCGAATTGGCTATGATTGAGGCGGAGGCGGAAAAAAAGCGCCAGCAAATCAGCACCCACTATATCAAACAACTCACAGGTTTAGAGCGGTCCTATCAGCAAGAGGGAAATCTCGACGCCATCTTAGTTGTCCGAAATGAAAAGTTGGCGGTAGAAAAGCATGCCGATTTAGGCGAATTGGAACTGCCTGCCATCTCGTTGAATGCTCCTACGGCCTTGCGGCAAAAACGCCAAGCCTATGACCTCTTACTGCTAAAGTACGTTGCCTGGAAAGATGCGCAGCGCAAAGAAAAGGTTTCTAAGGCGATTAAGAACCTTGAAGCTGCCAAGGTGAAATTGACCAAGGCGGGAAAGATTCAAGAAGCCCTTGACGTGGCAAAGATCCTCGAATCGCTCAAGGATGGGGCGGGGGCTGCACCTGAGCAAGGCGGGGCGTCGCTCTCAACCAAAGGCCTCCTTCTCTACATCGATTTCGACGGCCCACGTGGCTCGATTGTAAATAAGAGTAGTCGCAAATTTAAGGTGGCGAACAAGGGTGTAACCATCGATGCAAACGGAGTGCGAGGAAAGGCCGGAGCCTTTGATGGCGAACGCTCGCACCTCATGCTCGATATTCCGAAAGACTTAACGACGCTCGGTGACTATACCTATAGCGTCTGGGTGAAGACATCGGCCACGATCCGCGGAAATAATAGCGTTGATCGGCAATACATCATTGGCAATCATGGGCCGACGCCAACGCAAAGGGATGACTTTATGAAGCAGGGCTCAAGTTTATGTGTGGATGTCCAAGCCCGCGATAAAATTCTTTCTGGGGCATTTTATCAAGCGCCTCGCGTCTATGACGAGAAATACACGTATGCCAAAATTGTCAATGCGTGGACTCATCTTGTCGTTCGTCGAAATGGTGCCGATCGCGAAATATGGATCAACAATGAAAAAATGACGGTGACTAATCGAAGAGCCGCCAAAGATTCGGCTTTTGCCGTTTCTAGCCCCTGGTACATTGGGGATTTCGCAGGAGGAAATCCCTACTACGGTGGCAGGAAAACCACATACAATTTTCACGGATTGATGGACGAGGTAATGATTTTCGATCGTGCGGTTAGCGATGAAGAAATCGCTAGCCTGTACAAACGTGGTGGCGCCATGGCGAAAAAAGATGCAAACACTCCGCCATCTTCCCGATCCAAAACGGAGCTGTTACAGCTTCGGCCTAGGAGTCTGTCGGGCTTAGGCTTTTGAGCGAGGATTTCTCAGTTTGAGACCAGACGGTTTGGACGATTCGTGAGAATAGTTGAGACTATTTGATCGATTCGTACGGATCGTATGGGCCAAAGTGAGGAATTCGCAGCCGAATCTGCTAAGTCCGACAGGCTCCTAGGTTACCCCGTTGAGATTTGGAATCTGGGTTTTACGCCGTTTCAAGCCAGATTCTAAACAGTAGCGGACCGGCATTTTTCCTGGGTCGTTTCGCTTCTGAGTTCTACTGAAAAACGAATTCTAAATCCGGCAGTGCAACCAAGCGGAAGCGGATCTCCTTTTGCGGCTCCGCTCTTTGGGTTCCATCCCCACGAAGAGACTCGGCCAGTTCATCCACTGCACCTGGGTCGAGTTCGAGTTGTAGCAGCTTGTCAGCGATGCTGCATTCAGAGTAACTGCGTGCATCCAAGCGGACGGCGAGGCTAGGACCAATCAATATTAGATGGCGCTCGAAGGGTAGGCGACCTTTCAACACGCCTCGAATCGTTTCCGCGTAAGCGCGGCCAAAACGAATTTCAATCGGTCCCTCTGGGCGTGGGCGCTCCCAGCTTAGATCCGGAACCAAAACCCGATCGGTATCTGATCCGTCGATGCGCATACCTTGTACCGCCTTGGCTGCGATCTTCCGGTCCAGCAAGATGCTTTGGCGTTCAAGTTTCGTGATCCCACCGGGGTGGGTTTGATTGAGAAGGTCGATTACGGCGCGGCTGCTCCATCGCTCGATCAGGCCGAGTTCGTCAACCGTCACTCCCATCGCCTGCACCAGATTAAATGCGCCGTTTACGCTTTGAACCGTCGGAGCAATTGCGTCGGGTTGGAAGGTTAACGCGCGTAGTTTCGTTGCATGCTGGGCTCGAATCGGTGCGTTCAAATTTAGGTAATGGCCTGGAAGCAAGGCGCTCTTCGATCGGTAAATATGCAGAGCTAAACCTTGCAGGAGTTGCGTTGGCCATTCCGGCGCTTCCTGTACCTTATCCTGGAACGTAGGCGTCTCATCGACGGTTCGCGCCACCCGAATGGTCAGTTCAAAACCTAAACCACTTACTTTTGGATCTTTGTTTTTCTTTCCAGCGATTTCCGAAAATCCAGCTGTGACGTAATGCCAATGCGGTTCGGGTTGACTTGCTTTGTAAGCCAAGATGAGCGGAAGCGGGCCGGGCTTTTGTGGTTGCCGCTCAAAGCGGGTTGGGCTTTGCCCGGGGTAGGCCGCTGCAAAGGTTGACTCGATCGCGGCCAAGCCGGTTTTGTCTGCCGCCAACGGGGCAGGGACTAGGGGCAGTTGTGCTGAAACCACCGAATAGATGCAACCCCAACTCATGATGCAGAGCAAAAGTTGGACTGCGACGGATGTCTTAACGTAAGCCATATTCATTTAATTTCCGGTGCAGGGTACGGCGGCTGATACCCAATTTTTCAGCCGCTTCGGTTCGGTTGCCATTGCAGGCTTCAAGCGTCCGTGCGATCAACTGCTTCTTTGTGTCCTCCATCGAACTGCCGGAAGAAAATGTTTTCTCGCTAAAAGCCGTGGGCGCGCTTGCTGCCTTGGCGCTGTCGGCAGAGTGTAAGTTGTCCGTTGGTTGCAAGATTTCTTCAGGCACATCCTTCAGCGAGATCCGTTTGTTTCGAGTCATCACCACCATGCGCTCGACCATGTTCCGAAGTTCCCGAATGTTTCCTGGCCATGCGTAGTCGTTCAGGGCTGCCATCGCGTCGGCGGAAAAGCCGTCAACCTCGCGCTCGTTTTCTTGGCTGAACTCTTTGAGAAAATGCATCAGCAAAATGGGGACATCGCCTTTGCGATCTCGTAGAGGCGGAAGTTCAATCCGAACTACATTCAATCGGTAATATAAGTCTTCGCGGAAATCGCCTTTGGCAACCTCTTGTTTTAAATCGCGGTTCGTCGCTGCCACGAGGCGCACATCCACTTCTATTTGTTCGGTGCCACCCACTCGCATAAAGCGACGCTCCTCGAGTACACGTAGGAGTTTCACCTGCGTTTGCTCTTCGATTTCCCCAATCTCATCCAAAAACAAAGTGCCGGTATCGGCTAACTCAAAGCGCCCCTTTTTTCGGGACATCGCATTGGTGAAGGCACCTTTTTCATGCCCAAACAATTCGCTTTCAAACAAGGTTTCGCTCAAGGCGCGGCAGTGCACGTCGATGAAGGAATTCTTCGAGCGTGGGCTCAACTGGTGCAGCGCGCGCGCGATCAATTCTTTTCCAGTTCCGCTTTCTCCTTCGATCAAGACACTCGCACGAGACGGAGCCACTTGCCGAACCGTTTCAAACACCTCTTCCATCGCTGGCGATTGACCGATGATATGTTCTAAGCCAAATTTTTTATCGAGCTGCATTTCGAGTTCGGTAATCCGATCCGTGGCACTGCGATTTTTCATCGCCTTGGCGAGCACGAGCTCCAAATGGTCGAGGTTTACCGGTTTGGTCAGAAAATCTTCCGCGCCTACCTTCACCGCTTCCACTGCTTGCTCAACTGAGCCGTAGGCGGTGAGCAAAATAACCACCGGCTGTTGATCGCGAGCTTGAATCCGACGCAACAAAGACATGCCGTCAAGTCCTGGCATCCGTATGTCACTCAAGACAATATCGACCTCGCTACGGTTCAGCTCCGCCAGAGCGGATTCGCCATCTTCGGCTAGACTGACCTCAAACGAACGCTTTAAAAAGCGGGCCAACCCTTCGCGGGTGTTCTTCTCGTCATCGACAATGAGCAGGCGAGGCTTTTTCTGCTTTGCACTCATGATTTTGTTTTTTGATTTACAGATTTTGATGGTGTCGGGCGGGTATTGGACTGAACTTTATACACCCCGCAGCGACATCGCCCACTTTGCTGTACTGTCACATCAAAGGTCCACACTTCGAAGCCACCTGAAGCGAGGATGCCCGATTGAAGCGGGTAGATGTAGGTGATGCTTCCTTCAGGGTTTCGTTGTGCGCGCCCTGCTTCACCGAGGTTTTCCTTTAAGATCATTGGGTCGAGTTTTACCCGCTTGGCGAGGGAGGGCGGCAGGTTGCAGGGCAGTAGGCCGCGAATTTGATTGGCGCGATCTACGCCATTATCTTCATTTCGGTTGCGAAACTCTTGGAAGGCAAGCAGCTCTTTTCTAGCCGGACGCCAGGCTTTGGCTTTCACCTCGTTGGCCTGAGCCTTCGTTTTCGAGGCAGGAGAAGAGTGACTGCAACCAACCGGTCCAAATAGGCTGAAAAGCAGGCCGAAAAGCAGACTGCGCATGATCCAAAGAGCAGCTGAACAACCTTTTATCATGTTCGTGGCGCTTTCAGGAGACGAATACGTTGGTCTTCACGCGGAAGCACCACGGTGACCGTGGTTCCGACGCCGGGCTCAGTGTCGATTTCGATGTGCCCGCCGTGGTCTCGTAAAATTCGTTGCACGATCATGAGCCCCAGCCCAGTGCCTTTTTTGCGCGTCGTGTGATACGCTTCGAAGATGTGACTGAGGTCCTCGGGCTGAATCCCACTCCCGTTATCTTTGAAAGCGATAGAGACAGCGTAGTCCGTTACGCTAAGGAAAATGTTTAGCACCCCGTTTTCGTTCATCGCCTGCATGGCATTGCGAATGAGGTTGAAGAAGGCCTGCTTGATCTGCGCCTTGTCGATGGGGATCACCGGGATCTCGCTTTCGGCTTCAACCTCAATCCAGATTCCTCGATCCTCGACTTCTTTTCGCACCACCTTTAACGTGTCCTCGAGTACCGCCGTAATGTCGGCCTTTTCTAGAACCGGATCGGTCGGCCGAACCGCACCGAGAAATTGCGAAATGATTTGGTCGAGCCGCGAAATTTCATCGCGCGCCACGCCTAGCAACTCTTCGAGATCGCCCCGTTTCGTTTTGGGAATATCATCGAGCTCGCGCTCCATAAGTTGCAGATGGATGTTCAGTGAATTAAGCGGATTGCCGATCTCATGCGCGACCCCAGCCGCAAGCAGCATGATGGCATTCAAGCGCTCGCTCTCGAGCGTATCCGCAGCGCGTTCACGTTCGTTGGTAATGTCGCGGAAGATGACCACGGCGCTATCGGCCTGCTCCTTGGGCGGGCCAGTACGAGCCTCGTCACTTCCAAGTTCGCGTTCCAGCGGGACGATATAAAATTCGAGAAAGCGATGCTCCGGGTAGCCGATTTCAAGTTCGGTTCGGGAGAGGCGAGACCACTCTTCTGGATCAAGCGCGATCAGTTTCTCCCACTCCACCTGCCGGATGTATTTGCGCAACGGTTGTCCCAGCGCCTTGTCCGCCTGAAATCCCAGCAACCGCTCTGCGGTTTGGTTGGCGAACATGATATTCCCTTCGCTTTCGAGGACAATAATTCCCTCTTGAATCGCGTGGAAAATCGTTTCCATAAACCCACGCTCCTGCGCCAAGTTCAAAAACTGAACCTGTAGGCTGTCGAGGTCGACCCGATCCATTTTGGCGAGCAATTTGTCGAGAAACGCGGATTTCATGTCACACAGTGTATGTGACATTTTGGCGCAGTGCGAGCCCTTTTCATGCACGCTGAGGAATGGAAGCGTCTCTAAAATCGATCCTTGCTTAACCCGATCCGAACCACTTGGATTTTCAGGATGGATAATAATCCTTACCAAACCCCAACGTCTTCCGACCTTTCCTCCGGAGAGTTTGATGATATTGAGTGGACCTATCTGTGGGAGGAAAGAGGGAGAAATAAGGGCGCACAAGTCCGAATCGAAGAAGACCAACTTATCATTGGAGTTCTAGGCAAGGGGACGATCCAGGAAGTCGAGCGGAGTCGTCATTTTGAATACTTTTCGCTGACCGGTAAACTTTTCTTATTAAAAAAGCCAAATCGCGGAGTACTACGTCCTCCTGTTGAGGTGGTTGAGCACCTAAAAGAATGGCGTGGTCCGTCTACAACCGAGTGGTTGCGTCATGATCTCAAAACTCACCGAAGCTTCCTCCTTCTTATCTTTTTGGCGATCAACTTATGTATGTTGTTTGTAGATCCGACGGTTAAGCAAGTACCGTTGCTGTTGATGGCGGGGTCAATGTTGAGCTATGTTATTACCGGATTCTTAAGCACGCGCTTTCCACACAGGTATTGGTTCTTCGGTTATGCGCTCGGGTTATTAGCGTTTGGCGCTTCCGTCCTTTCAGACAGTCAAGAGCGGGATTATTTTTCATATCTCATAGCAGGCATGGTGCTGGTTTCGATCTTGGTGGACTCTCAGCGCATTAAGGTCCACTTTAAGAGGCCAGCGAAGCGGTAGCTTACGGAAGTAGCTTGGTGAAGGGGATCGAGGCGGTCTGTACAATTCTGTGAAAGTACCTCTCGGCTAGCACATCCGCTGTGTGGAAGGTCTCGGCCGCTATCGGTTCGAAACAGGCTCGCTGGTAAGCCTTGGCCATTCAGGAGGTTGCAGGTCCTCGTAGTCTACCTCGGTTTGCATACGTCGTAAATGCGCCGCTTCCTTTTTTTGGGAGCGAAAAGGCCTCATGCTTTCGTTTCCGCATTTGTTCCATTTCACCCCTTTTTATGGCAGGATGTCTTGGGTTCGGGTCAAAGTTTTTCCCTCTCCTTCTTATCTTAGGTGAATGAAAATTAGCAAATATCTCTCTCGTGCTTTCGCGATCGCTCCGTGCGTCATGGCGCCTTTGTATACTCATGCCGATTACTAAGGAAGGTGTTAAGGAAGGTGTCAGACTCCAATGGCACTTAGTTAAGCCGATTTGTATGGAAAGGAGTTCGCTCTACCCTGGAAAGAAAGCCGGAGGCTTGAAGGCAATTAGCCGGTCGGTGACCGAAGGGAACCACCGGAATTCATTGGGAAATAATATGAAGCGCTGGAAGCGCGGTCGGAATAGAAACCAATATGGGCGATGCCT
>Ga0209186_1000266_pt1 | contig 42918 bp, 28 predicted proteins | sample SidtaG_FD_187426 | JGI IMG/M metagenome (GOLD analysis project Ga0209186, IMG submission 187426) | Marine algal microbial communities from Sidmouth, United Kingdom - Sidmouth_Male2 metaG (SPAdes) (version 2) | ecosystem: Host-associated > Algae > Red algae > Unclassified | place: Sidmouth...
TGTGGTTTTTGTAGTTTTTGTGGTTTATGTGGTTTTTGGTATTTAAACCACAGCACCAAGAACCACAGCACCAAGCACTAAAAAATCTTCAATCGTTTACTGTAAATTTGCCCTCCAACCATCAGTTCATAAATATACAATCCAGCATCCAAACTATGATTGGCTGGTTTAAAATTAATAGAATGGCTTCCCTTCGTTTTGATACCATTAAAAAGCGGATGAACCACCTGTCCAGAAGCATTCAAAATATTCAACTTGACCAGACCTGTATTGGGAATGGCATACTTGATGACATAAACGCCTGATTCTTCCTTTTTCGTTTCGTGACCCAACAAGGCCTTCGCTTTATTAGAGCCAATCTCAGGAGAACAAGCATAGACCAAATCAGGAATACGATCATAATTGTTCCTCAAAACAAAATCGACTAGTTGTGGTTCGACACACAACCAATCTTGTAAAAGGGTGGCATACAAACTTCTAAAATCATGCTCAAACGGTAAATCATTGTTACTTGTATCATCCAACATGGCTGTCGTTGGTCCTTCTCCAATAATTCGATTGGCAGGCGTATCAACAATATCTTCTCCAATACACCAAATTGGAAAGGCAGCCGCATGGTCTGTTCCATAAGACCCATTTTGGTCGATGGTTCTACCAAATTCGGAAAAGGTAACCATCAAAGTATTGCGAGCAAAATCACCGACACTTATATCTTCATAAAAAGTATTGATGGCTTCGGTATAATAACTCAAGGCAACGGAATGTCCTCCCAATTGACCGACATGGGTATCGAACCCATCAAGGGTCACCATATACAACTTCGTCCCCAAATTGCCCTTAATCAAACGAGCGACTACTGCCAACTGATCCGCCAATCCATTAGCAATAGTCGGATAAGTCGCATTGGTCATAGAACTATCATAAGCCGCTTTGATTGACTCCGAAAAACGGAAAGAATTGTTGGCTATTCCTCTCAAAAAACCCAATTCTTCGCCCCGATAACAAGAAGGCAAATTGTCGGTATGGTACAATTGTCCTGATTGGGCTAGACTGTAAAAACGCTCAGGGTCTCGAAAGACAATGGACATATTGGTTTCATTTGCCCGAAAGGCCAAATCGTTGTTATTCCCTATTTGGATGGCTAAAGGTGCTGCTGGTGGAGCTTCTAAATAAGCAGGATATTCATGTTCAAAATACCGTCCCATCCAACCCGTCGGAATCACCTCATCACTATCACTGGCGGTTGCCAATATATCACTCGCCCTAAAATGTGAATAATTCGTATTGGGATAACCCACACGTTGTATTATTTTCATATTGCCTTCATTCCAAAAAGGCATTAGGCCCGCTAAACTCGGATGCAAGCCATAGCCTTCCCCTAAGTCTACTATATCATTTTCAGGAATGGCAATATTCGGACGACGATTCAAATAAGAGCTATAAGAGTGTGTGGGAATAATAGTATTAATTCCATCATTACCCCCTTTTAGGCGAATTAGAATCAGAATTCGATCATTTACATTCGCACTATTCAAAGCCGCTTCCATAGGCGACTTCGCAAATGCTTGTACACTTGATCCTCCTAGTTGCAAAGTGCTTCCTAATAAAGCCATCCCTGCAATATTCATGAAATCTCGGCGACTCCATGTGTGGTGATCTTTTTTATGGGCTTCTCCATGTTTAATAGAACGCCCTCGATTGTTTTTATTTGAAAAAGGATTACACATTTTTTTGTTGTTTAAGTTGTTTGAGTTGTTTGAGTCGTTTTGTGGTTTCTGGTATTTAAACCACAGCACCAGCCTAGCAAAGCTGAAACTCAGGCAAGCGAATAACATAATCTAACAAAGCACAAAGTTGTTGATCTATGTCTCCGTAATACAAAGTCCAAGTACCTGTACTATTGGGATCAAAATAATTTTCGGGAACATCTAATTTAAAGGCAACTAAGGCACTATTATAATCGGGCGAATAGAATAAGGGTTTATCTAAAACATAGTCTATAAAACGAGGAACAACGAGATTGACATCATCAGAATAATCGACAATCTTTCTGAACAAAAAGACCATATTGTCTCCTGTTTCAGGCAACATAAATTCGATGAGGTATCGACACAAGCCATTCCAACGTTTTGTCATAGTTTCTTCTGTAATCCAAGCACGATGTTCTCGCCATCCAGAGACATCTGGGGGATTAAAGAGGTGTTGTCCTAAATCTCTACATGCCCCAAAAATCTTTTGAAGGAATACATCATTGTCATACTCCATGTCCAATTTTCTAATCACCATCACAAAACATTCTAAGGGTGATTTGATTCGTACATTTATAGCATTTTCATCAAAGAAATGTTGGCTTTTAAAGAGTACTTCAAAGACAGGAATGAACTCAAAGTCATTGTCTACAAAAATTTGTGCCAATTGACTTACAATTGTTTCGTCAGGAATATCATAGACAAAATAACGATACAATTTTCGACAGATATAGTGGGCAACTTCATTGCCTCGTTCTTGAAAGATCAAGTCTATCAAGCTGTCGTGATCATAATTTCCTGTTTGTCCAAAAATCGTTTTCATTCCGTCATCATGTAGATTGGGATCAAAATAAGGGAGTTCACAAACAAAGAAAGACGCTTTCCAACCTGTTAAAGCTCTTGCCGCCTCCATTATATCATTTTCGGTATAGCCGTTCCCTTCTCCTAAAGTAAACAACTCTAAAAGTTCACGAGCATAATTTTCGTTGGGGTCGCTTTTCTCGTTTTCTGATCCATTAAGAAACATCAACATCGCTCCAGATTTGCCAATATCTTTGACAAAATCCCGAAAATTTCCCAAACCAGAATCCATTAATAGTCTATAGTATTTATACAGGTAAGATGAGCATTTATAGTCCTCAAATTTAGTAACAAAATGATTGTGCCAAAAGAGCGATAACTTCGCTCTAAAGTTTTGCTCAATCATTTGCTTAATCCAGTTGACTTGTAGTTCTTCACGATGCAAATTTATCTGCACTGTAAAGTCGTAATAATCATTAGATTCTTGCGTATAATCCTGCCAAACAGGACTAAATTGTGCGCTTGCAACAGAATTAATTTTAGAGATAGCTTCATCAATTAGGCTATCAACCAAATCCCATGAGGATTCAAGTAATCCACTTTCTAATTCTTCAAAAGTTGCACCAAACCCCATACGATTGTATAGATGCGCAACACGTTCAGCATTCCATGGCTGGTCCGTTGTTGGAACGTACTGAGCCAAGCTACCGTTTATACAGCTTTGCGGAGGCATATATTAAAAATTTTAACCTTAGGAATTGAATAAAACTACACGACATATGTAGCTGTCTAATCGCTTTGTACTTTGTGTTTGTGAAAAATGTTTAATGGATAAAAATAGCTTGGCATCTTATATTTTATTAAGATTAAAAAGTCATTTTACCATTCCAGAATATAGTCTAATCTTGTTGTATCCTTCTTACTTTTTAGTTCTTTATGTGACTTAAATTCATTAAGCCAAGGGAGGCATGTGTATATATTGTACTATTATTTACTTTAGATGTTACAATAATTCAATATTTGTTTTCAACAAATTAGAAAAAAAATAATATAGATTTGTTTATATCAAATTAGAAATAAATCAATATTTTATGGAAGCGTATGGGAATATTAGCTTAAGAATAGTGAAAAATAACGATTCATTTTCAACTTCGATATTTATTGACATATTTTTTTTAAATTCCTCATTTTATATATATTACACCTATTTTTTTTATATCATATATCAAAAAAAATTCTTTGCCCAGAAGAAAAAAAATATTTTAAAACGATTCCTTACTTTAAATTATAAAAATTTAAATGCGATACATATGGGAAACATTATACATTAGGTTCTCGTAAATATATCTAAAATACCTTTATTTAAAGCGCCAAGCTTTGAAGTAATAACATTTGATTAGATTAGATTAGATTCATAAAATACCCTCTCCTTCAAGTCTTTCAAAAAAACATTTTGATTATTATTAAATAATAAATACCTATACGAATACCCAAAATCCTCCAAATATTAATTATATTTATTATCTTAATATAGCAAAGTGATATAAATGCACTTCTACTATTTTGTAAGGCCCATTCTGTGTTCCTAACAAAGTAAAGTTTGTTTATATACGTGTATTACTCATGATTTGGTGTCAAATTTCACCAAAAAGATTAAAAAAATGGGTAAACAAATTTCATTTCTCCTTCTTTTATGTTGGGGGATTTGTAACAATCTCCATAGTCAAGTCCCTGCTTCTTGTGACAATGCCATGCTCTTAAACATCAATCAAACCTATGAAGGCATCTATAATACTACAGGAACAGCCTTGACGATTATTCCTGCGGGAGCTATCTGGAAATACAATGACAAGGGTGATGACTTAGGCCCCAATTGGCATGAAAATGATTTTTATGATAGTAATTGGGATGAAGGACCTGCTGAGTTAGGTTATGGCAATCTCAATACGGTTACAACAGTAGATTATGGCAGCAATTCCAGTAATAAAAATCCAACCACTTATTTTAGAAAAGAGTTTCAAGTAGATGATGTTTCTGCTTTAAGTGATATATTGATTCGACTTGTAAGAGATGACGGTGCTGTCGTATATATCAATGGCGAGGAAGTCATTAAAGACAATATGCCAACAGGTATGATAACCTACAATACTTATGCCAGTCAAATTGCCAGTGCTGATGAAAATGATTTTTTGGAATTTAATCTTGGGGCAGATGTTCTCCAAAATGGCACCAATGTTATTGCTGTCGAAATACACCAAAATACACCAGGAAGTAGTGATTTAGGATTTGACCTTTCGCTTAGTACTATACAGTCTGCCATTGGTCCGACTCCTTGTATTTCCAATGTATCATATGCAGGATGGTTTGAATTTGTGGCTTCGACTTCTGGTATGATAGCGATTGAGTGCGATGCAGAGTTCAACGATTTATTGACTTTGTTTTCGGGTTCTTGTGCCAATCTTTCTGAGATTGCCTGTACCAATAAAGATGCTTTTGGATTTGAGGGGGAAAAACTATTGGTTTCAAACTTAAATCCAGGACAAACTTACTTCCTTAGAGTGATGGGCGTAGATACTACTTTTGGACTACCCATAGGCAACTACAACATCACGATCAAAGACAATATTTCTGCTCCTTCAATACCCATCAATGATCTTTGTAGCAACGCAACTTTTTTAACCTTAGATGCTGCTTGTGTGGATGGATTCAATCGCAATGCGAATTTTGAAGGTCCAGTTCCAACCAAAAACAAAAGGTCTACCAATGATATTTGGTACGCATTTATCTCTCCTGCCGATGGACGAGTACTACTCAAGTCCAACGCTAATTTTTCGGATGTCTTAACGATTTATCAAGGAAGTTGTAGTACGCTCACTGAAATTGCTTGTTTCGATCACGGCTATGAAGCTCTTTTAGAAAATTTACAACCTGGTACAACTCACTATGTTCAATTAAGCAGCTCTTTTGCTTCAATTGAGGGTGAAGTCTGTATGCGAGCCGTTAGTGCAGGAGCAACACCGCCTTCTAATGATCTTTGCTTCAATGCTTTTGAGCTTTTTGTAGATACAGACTGTTACCTTGCCAGCAACGAATATGCAGGAATTGAAGCAGACGCTTCTTCTTGTGATTTAGCCCCACAAGCTTCTATATGGTTTTATTTTACGGCGCCACCTTCTGGCAAAATTCGGGTCAATACTGGAGCTGAGTTTTTGCACGTACTTAGTTTGCATCAAGGAGCTTGTGGTAATTTGACAGAACTCGCTTGTATCGAAAATCCTTACTATTGTAATGCTCACATAAATTTTGATGACCTTATTCCGGGACAACAATATTATCTCCAAGTAGCTTCTGCAACAAACCCTTTCGGATACCTTCAAGGCGACTTATGTATGCAAATTTTAGACAATCCTTATGAACCTGTAAGGGCTAAATTCAAGTTAGTTTTAGAAGGGTTTTACAACGAGTCTACACAAACCATGCGTACTGTTTTATCCAATGATAACATACTACCAGAAAAACATCCATTTGATATATTCCCCTGGGATTATACCGCCAATGAATGCGTTGCCTATACACCAGAAGATGCCGTAGATTGGCTTTACATCGAACTAAGAGATCCCATTAATACGGACGTAGTTGTTGATAGACGAGTGGCTTTCTTACGCAATGATGGAATTGTTATGGATACGAATGGCGATGAAGGCGTATTATTTTACAATACGCCCAATACCCAACAATATTACGCTGTCATCTATCATTTTGGTCACTTAGGAGTTGCCAGTGCGGAACCAATTACCTTCCCCAACTACAATACCTACGATTTTTCTACTGGATTTTCAAAAGCCTATGGTGCAGAACAACAAGTCGAATTACCAGACGGCACTTTTGCCCTATTCTGCGGAGACTATGACCACAACGGATACATCAATCCAAATGATTACAATGTATGGCAGTCCAATAATGCTGCCGTTCAAACCTATCTTCCACAAAATGGAGACGGGAATCAAGCGGTCAATCAAAACGATTATAACCTCTGGTTTAAAAATCGAAGTAAGATTGGTTCTGATTTAATAATATACCCTTTTTAAAAAACTACCCATTTTTAAATTTCAGTGTAAGTTAAGTCAGTCCAATATCTCTTGGGCTGACTTTTTTTTATGTATAGTCTACCAAGCTACTTCATAACAGTTTTATTATTTTTTTGGAGAGAACGGTTCACTGCTCCGTCGTTCCGTTTAGGCCTGCTATCCGCTACTATAGCCTACAATCTATCAAGGAAAGAACCACAACAACTTAAACGACTTAAACGAAGTAAGGCTATAACGCTACTATCAGGTCTATTTTACACAGTCTGAACGTAATTAATTCCTCACACCAGTCACCCGCCACCCGTCACTCGTCACCAAATCACTTTCTCAAAGCTCCCTTACTAAAAATAGTTTCAGGAATAGACGCATCAAATTGAATTTCCTTAATGATATAATCCGTTCCTTTTCCAGCTTTCAATACATCCTTATAATTGATTTTAGTGGGAAACCAACGACCTTCAATTTCTTTAATATCGCTCAAGGTTGTTTGCTTCAACAACTCGCCACTTTTTGCATACAATTCTTCTCGCAGTGGCACGAATCTTTCTTGATCGACCCAAATCATTCTTTTATGATACGCCACATTTTCTACCTTTGCAATCAGTTCCAACTTCCAAGCATTTCGCCCATCAACGGCTTCCTCTTCCAAAATAGTTGCTTCATACATATCCATCATTTTGCGGTCTTCCATCATATCCTCGTAAGACATATCCGATCCCATAACCGACTGTCGCAACATATGCCCCGACAACTGTATAGAACGATCTGTAGCAGGAGAATAAATCCAAAGTCGATTTTCTAATTTCAACATCTTCGTTCCCTTCTCTCGGTCAGGCGCTAAATATTCGGTAAAAGATTTTGTCGTTCCTTCCGAATAACTTTTAGAGGAAACCGTCCGATTTTTACGCTTCCCATAAATAACCATATCCGATTCTACAATACGAGTTTCCGCACTCATATTCTCATCCACTTTCTGCATAATTGTTTCCACATCAATAGCCGTTTGAGCCGTTCCAGACAAACCCAAAAACACCATCAACAAACAAAAGAATGTATATTTCATTTTTAATTATTTTTAGAAGTTGCGACCTTCCAAAATAGACCTGATAGTAATGGAATGCCAATAAGAAAAGCTAATAATTTTTGCGAGGCTTGGCATTGGAATGGATAGCAGGCCTGAGTGTCACGACGAAGCACTCCACCTTTCTCTCCTAAAAAAACAAATTTCAAGAAAAACAAAGAGCCACTCGTTACATCGCCATCACTTGTCACTCGCCACCAGTCACCAGTCACCAGTCACCTACAAAATTTAGACTTCCAATTCTTTAAAAAGATTAGCTGTTTCTCGCTTATAGATACCCATTCCTGACAACATTGTGCCGAATACCATCGCAAAAACACCAGGAATAAAGCCAATATAAAAAAGTTCTGGAGTCACTTTTGATCGAATGATGGAAGGCATAATCATCGAATTATTTTTGAGATAGCTGCTTATGTCAATGCCCACAACTTGTATATAATAAGTGAGCGACAAGCCAATAAAAGTGCCCAAACAAGAACCAATAAAACCAATTAAAAGTGCTTCTAAAATCAATGTTTGATAGATTTTATTTTTAGATTCTCCCAAAGCTAAACGAATGCCAAATTCTTGATAACGACGCAAACCGCCCAATAATCCTGTATTCCACAAAACGACACTCATCGCAAGAATAAAGATAAAAACAAATAAGCTAGACATGCTTTCTCCCATATCAATAAGCTCACCAAGACCGTTTTGTTCTTTGAGCGTCTTCATTATTGGGTCATATTCATCTGTGCTATTTTTGTATTGGCTGTTGAATTTTTCAGTAATATTTAAAGCGTCTTTGTGTTGATAAACTCCTGCATTCAAAAACCCTAAAATTTCCCCTGCACCATCTTCCATATCCAAAATCATTTGTGCATCTATGACATCAATAATGCATGCACCTTTGTCCATTGCAGCCGTACCAAATCGAATAGTACCCACCATTGTAAAACTTTTGAAGGTCATACTCCCCTCCATTGTAGTACCAAAATAGGTAATATCTTCACCCAATTTCAATCCTAATTTTTGGGCAAATTCATGCCCTATTAAAACCTCTCCTATCTGTTGTGGCAACTTGCCTGTCACCAAAGATTCTTTGATACGCATGCGCTTTACTTCTTCGGAATTGTGAGACAAAATATCTAATGCCATACCGATTGCAGGTCCTTGGGTTTTGGTGTTACCCTCTGCATCAGGCACATCCACCAGTCCACCAAATTTAATGCGCTTCACCCAATCCATAGAAGGGAAATCTTTTTGTAGTTTTTGAACAATTGAAGACACTTCTAATAGAGCTAAATCATTGGGTATCTGCTCTTTATTTTTGGCATAAGCTTTACTCATAATCTTCACATGCCCTGTATCAAAACGAGCATTTTGGTCAATGACATCACCATAGACACCATTGATATAGCCTGTTAATAAAACCGTAATCATTACACCAATAGCAATAATGATAATAGGCAATAAACTGCGGCTACGATCTCTCAACAAGCCTTTTAATAGAAATTGTATCATTGTAATTTTCCTTTTAATGCAGCAACTGGATCCATTTTTGAAATTTTACGAGAGGGCAAAAAACTTACGATAGTCGCTGCAATAACAACTAATAAAATCGTTCCAAGAATTAATTGAATACCGTAAACAGGAAAGATGCGTTCAGCGATAGAAACGCCCATATCTTGTGAGGCTTGTGGAATAGCGATGCCTTTTTTTGTCATATAAATAAACAAAGGGATGCCATAAATACAACCTACAATCATTGCAAAAAAGCTATACACACTTCCCTCAATGGTAAATAACCCTACGACTTGTGAGCGTGTCATACCCAATGCAATATAGGTGCCAATCTCTTTTTGCCGTCTAAAAATTGATAATACTTGTGTATCAAAAATCGCTAATAAAGCGATAACTAAAAGCAATCCATAAAAAATGAATGTACCTATTTTTTTACTTGCAACGATTTCTTCGATACTGCGTAAAAGCTCCTTTTGGCTCTTAAATACCCACCCTTGAGTTCCTTTATGTTTATAGTTTTCATTTGCAATAAACATCGTTGCCTGATTATCTAAACCTGTCATTTCCCATAGTTTATCAATGGCAACCCAAACTTGTCCATTATCTACTGTACCTACATTGTTGTCAAAAATATCGACAATAGTAATTTTAGCAGCATCAAATGTGCCGTTTTTGTCTCTCCAACGCAAAAGCACCTCCTCGCCTTTCTTTAGTTTTGAAGTTTCTGCCATGCGTTTGCCAATGATAACAGGAATATTCGCTTTACTTTCTTCTAAGACCTGTGTAGGCAATTCTAAAATTGTTTGATTTGCTTCAATCCCTTTTAAAGAGACTCCCAACATGCGTCCATTTGGATAAATAGAGGCTTGACGAATTAAAATGGGTGTCAATGCTTCACTATTAGGTGGAATTTTGTCGTGTCCATCTTGTAGAGAAAAGGGATCAAAGGGATCATATTTTTCGTGTAATAAATGACCATTACCATATTCCCAAGCAATTGTATCTTGTTTAGCTTGTTCATTCCATCCGTCCATCATTCCATTGAAAAAAATAATCATGACGAAAGAAAAAGATAATACAATCACATTGAGCCAAGTGCGAAGTCCTGCACCTATTAGATTTTTGTATGCTAATTGAAAAGCTAATTTCATGATAATAGGTATTTTGGGTTAGCAATTTTTTCATCTAATTCCACTGCTCCATCTCTTAAATGAATAATACGCTCTAAATAACCCATTACTTTCTCATCGTGTGTCGAAAAAACGAAGGTTGTTCCTAGTTCTTCGTTGAGTTGTTTCATCATTTTGAGGATTATGTGGGCATTTTCTGCATCGAGATTGGCGGTGGGTTCGTCCGCCAATAGGATTTCAGGGCGTTTGACCAATGCTCTGGCGATGGCGACTCGCTGTCCTTCTCCCCCTGATAATTTGTGGGGCTTTTTGTTGGCTAAGGCAGTGAGTCCGACCCATTCTAAGGCTTCCTTGACGGCTTTTTTGCGTTCTTCTTTGCTTCTTTTTTGTAGTAGTAGCGCAAATTCTACGTTTTCAAAAACGGTGTAGACGGGCAATAAGTTGAAGACTTGAAAGATGAAACCGATGTGTTTGTTTCGCAATAAAGCAGCTTCTTTATGGGATAAACTGGCAATGCTTTTTCCTAAAACGGTGGCTCTTCCTGTGGTTGGGCTGTCTAAGGAACCGACAATGTTGAGTAGGGTCGTTTTTCCTGATCCGCTTGGGCCGACTAAGCCTGTAAATTCTCCTTTATTGAAGTTTAGGTTGATGTTTTTTAGGGCGGTAAATTCTCCGTCGCCAACTGGGTATTTTTTGGTGACATTTTCGAGGGATATGATGGGTTCTAATCTCATTTTTTTTGTTTTTTTTGTGACTGGTGACTGGTGACGAGTGACTGGTGACGAGTGACTGGTGACGAGTGACTGGTGACGAGTGACTGGTGACGAGTGACTGGTGACGAGTGACTGGTGACGAGTGACTGGTGACTGGTGACTGGTGACGAGTGACTGGTGACTGGTGACGAGTGGTTTGTGATGGTGATTTTTGCTTGTTTGTTTTAGTGATCGTAGACGAGCATGAGTCTTATGCCTGGGCCCACAAAGTTGTTTACAAAATCATTTTGTTGGATGCCTTGTTGGATGGCTGGGTTGTAATAGAGCATGAGATAGCCTATTATTTTTTTGAATTGGTGTTCGTAGTTTAGAAATGCAGTGAAGGATTTTCCTGTCCAATTGTAGTAAAATACGCTGCTGATTTTGTCGAAAAAACCTAATGGATAGGATAAGGTGATGGCGGAAATATTGTTGGGGCTTTGGAAATTAAATGCTTTTTCGTCGAAACTAATTAGTAGGTGTTCTGCGATGATGTTGATGCCGTTTCCGATGCCGAAGGTGTAGTCTGTTCCGATGTTTAGGAGGGTTTGGTTGGTGAGTTGTCCTATGTTTTTCGCTTTGTGGCTGTGGGTGGCTTCAAACCATAATCCGACGGTTACGTCCCATTTTCCGTCAATGCCGATGCGGTTTTCGCTTATTTTTTCGTATTGGGGAAGGTAACTTATGTGGGTGGAATTGGCGGTTCTGTGGTGGTACGATAGTGCGATTTCTCCTTTGGGTATGGGACATTGAAAACGTCCGCCTACTTCGGGTATTTTTTTGTTGGTTTGGATGGCGTCGAACCCTCTGCTTTTTTCGTTGCCGTAGAGTACCCAAAGCCAAATATTGGTGTTATTTTGAAAGTAGTAGCGACCCAATGCGCCATATACGCCATTGGTTAGTTGGAGTGGATCTCGTGGGTCTATTTGGTTGAACCATTGGATGGGGCGTAAGAGTGTGGCTGATCCGAAATCTATTTTTTGGAGTCCGACTCTTACTTCGTACTGTTTGCCGACGTATCTTGCCCATAGGCGATATGGGTTGATGTTTGCGTCTGTGTTGGTGGTGTCAAAGGGGTGAAATAGTGTGGATGCGGATAGGTTGATGGAGGCTTCAAAGTCGATGTATTGTAGGCTGTCTATCGGGATTTTGTAGGATAGTTCGGGGATATAGCGTGTGCCTATAAAGCTGTTGAGTTCGTTGTCGGAACTAAAGCTGGAGATGAGGGATATTTGTCCATCAAAGTCTATCTTTTCTTGGGCGAAAAGGTGGAATGATCCCAATAATAATATGAATACAATGTATTTCATTTCATTTCTTTTGGCGTTAAAATTCCATAGAAAAAATATTGAGTTAAATCCATAATCAGTTCTTCTTCAGAGTCATAAATTGCTTGAAGCTGTTCATCCATCATTTTAGCATTAAGGTCGTTGAGCATATAAAAGATAAACTCCAATTTTAAGTCTTGTCGAATCCATCCTTCTTTTTGTGCTTTTTGAAAATCCTCCATAATCTCTTTCAAAAAGCCCTCCCTTAATTGGCTCATTTTTTTTTGCAACTTCTCATCTTGATAAAGGTCTTTTACAAATTCTTTGCTAATGCCTACAACGTTTACATATTTGAGTTTTATTAATTTTTTTATTTTCACATCATAATCAACATCTTCACTCATTATCCTTCGATAATCTTCTATTGATTCATTGCTTAATTTTTCTATCAGTATCTCTACTAATTCTTGTTTATTTTTAAAATTTCTATAGAAAGTCATTTTGCTAACCTTTGCTTCTTTGCAAATCTCTTCTACAGTTACTCTACGAATTCCGTGTTTCCAAAAGAGATTTTTAGCGACTTTAAGTATAAGCACTTCTGATTTTGAGGCTCTTTCTACTTGCATAATGATACTTTTTTTATTCAAAGTTACGATATTTGTATCAAAATAGCAAAAAAGTAACATTTTTTTATTTACTATATTTAAAAGGAGAGAACGTTTTTTGCTTCGTCGTGGCGGAAAGTCCCGCTATCCATTCCAATGCCAAGCCTACCCAAAATCTTTTGGCCCTTCCTTTTGGCATTCCATTTCTATCGGGTCTATTTTGGATGGTCTGGACTGCTATTTTCTGTTTTTTTACCATTTTAGTTTTTTCATTTCGACTCCGCCCAATGATCCAAAGTGCATATAAGTTTTTTTGCGGTTCTGTCCTTGATAAGATAGACCCGATAGTAGCGTTATGGCGGGTTTAGATGTAAGGCATTTTGAAATGCCTTGCATCTCCTGCCATAGTAGCGGATAGCGGGAGCATGCTGCACGACGAAGCAACTGACCGTTCTCTCCAAAAAAAAATCCCATTAAGTACGAGACCTAATGGGATTTTGTTGATTCTTTATTTAAAGGTTAAAGCTTATTTTTTGCTTTTTGCTTTGGCTTTATGTAATGCTTTGGCTTGTTTGCTCCATTTGTCACGTTTGATGCGACCAGGGAAAAATTCGATTGCGTCATTGACGGTTTCTTCGTCATCTGAATCGAAGTTGCTTACCTGCTTGAAGGTGTAAATGCCTAAAGCGTGGAGTTTTTCTTCAATAAAAGGTCCGATTCCTTTGATTTCTTTTAAGTCGTCTTTTTCCGTGGCTTTGGCTTTACCAATTTTTTTGAAATTGATTTTGGCTGCTTTGGATTTGATACGAGCGATTACTTCTTCTTTGGATTCTTTACCTTTGTTCTTAGGTGCTGCTGCTTTCGTAGTGCTGCCTTTCGCTAAGGCTTTGGCTTGTTTTGCCCATTCGTCTCGTTCGATACGACCAGGGAAAAACTCAATGGCATCATTGACCAATTCTTCGTCGTCTGCATCAAAATTGGCGATTTGCTTGAAAGTATAGATTCCTAAAGCGTGGAGTTTTTCTTCAAGGAAAGGACCGATTCCGCTAATTTCTTTCAAGTCGTCTTTTTCCGTGGCTTTGGCTTTACCAATTTTTTTGAAATTGATTTTGGCTGCTTTGGATTTGATACGAGCGATTACTTCTTCTTTGGATTCTTTACCTTTCTTTTTAGGTGCTGCTTTGGCTGTACTGCCTTTTGCCAATCCTTTGGCTTGTTTCACCCATTCGTCTCTTTTGACACGACCAGAGAAAAACTCAATGGCATCATTGACCATTTCTTCGTCTTCTGCATCAAAGTTGGCGATTTGCTTGAACGTGTAAATTCCTAAAGCGTGGAGTTTTTCTTCAAGGAAAGGGCCGATTCCGCTAATTTCTTTCAAGTCGTCTTTTTCCGTGGCTTTGGCTTTACCAATTTTTTTGAAATTGATTTTGGCTGCTTTGGATTTGACTCTTGCTAAAACTTCTTCTTTGGACTCTTTGGCTTTTGGAGTTCCTTTTTTAGCGGGAGCGGCTTTCTTAACAGATGTTGCTGCTTTTCCTGCTGCTTTCAATTTTGCTAATTCTGCTTTTAGAGCCTCGTTGTCAGACAACAACTTCTCAATCTTTTTATCGGCACTTGTTGCACCTTTGGCTGCTGCTTTTGCCTCTTTTAAAGAAGCTTTAAGTTCTTTGACAGAATCTTTTAAAGAAAGGTTGCTGTCTTTTAACTTTGTTAATTTAGATTCAGAAACTTTCATCTCTTTTTCAGCAGATGCCCCCCCTTTGTTGGCAACTTGCGCCTCCACAGTTAAGACTCTTACGCTTTCTTTTAACGCTTCTCTTTCAGCTTCTAATTTATCAATCGCCACCAATGCTGTTTTCAATTCTTTTTCAGAAGTATTGCTATTGGTCTTGGTTTTGTAAACTTTGATTTCGCCTTTCAATGCTTTCTTTTCATCTTGAAGCCCAGCCATTTTTTCTTTTTGGGTATCAAAACGATTTGTCAACTTCTCTAATTTAGCTTGTGCTTTTTCAAGTTGTTTTAAAGTAGCTTTGTCTGCAATTTCTTTCACGACTTCAACTTCAATTTCCTTAACAACTTCGTTTAAGATGTGTATTTCTCTTACTAAATCTACAGGCACTTCTTTGATCATCTCTACTTCTTTGATGACCTCAATCTTTTCTAAGACTTCAACAAGTACTTCTTTGATCACTTCTATTTCGTGAATGACTTCTACTTCTTTGGTGACTTCAACAGGTACTTCTTTAATAACTTCGACTTCCTTAATGACTTCAACTTCTTTGACGACCTCTACCGCCACTTCTTTCTCAACTTCGACTTCGTGAATGACTTCGACTTCTTTGATGACTTCGATAGGCACTTCTCGAATGACTTCTACTTCTTTAAGGACTTCAATTTCTTTGATGACTTCGACAGGAACTTCCCGAATCACCTCTACTTCTTGTATCACTTGCTCTTGTTCAATGAGTGTGACAGGAACTTCTCTGATGACTTCGATTTCTCTGATAATTTCTACAGGTACTTCCCGAATGACTTCGACTTCCCGAATGACTTCGACTTCTTTGATGACCTCTACTTTTTTAAGGACTTCAACAGGCACTTCTTTGATGACCTCTACTTCTTTAATGACCTCAATTTCTTTAATCACTTCAACAGGCACTTCTTTGATGACCTCCACTTCATGAACGACATCAACTTCTTTGATGACCTCAACAGGTACTTCTTTGATGACCTCTACTTCTTTGATGACTTCAACTTCCTTAATGACTTCAACAACAACTTCACGAATCACTTCAACCTCTTTGCTCACTTCAATTTCTTTGATGACTTCAACAGGTACTTCTTTGATGACTTCTATTTCGTGAATTACTTCAACTTCTTTGATTTTTTCTACAACGACCTCTACTTCTACTTCCACCTCTTTAATCACCTCAATTTCCTTCACAATTTCTACAGGAATTTCCCGAATCACCTCCACAATTTTCATCACCTCAATTTCTTTGATAACTTCGACAGGCACTTCCCGAATCACCTCAACCACCTTAATTACCTCTACTTCGTTGATGATTTCGACAGGCACTTCCCGAATCACCTCTACTTCATGAATCACTTCTAATTCTCTTACATCTGTCACCAAAACCTCTTTGAGCACCTCAACCTGTTTGACAGTCTCTATTGATTCAACAACTGGAACAGCTTTTTCCTTAATGACCTCTACTTCATGGATGAATTCAACCTCTTTTTCAATCTCGACCAATACTTCCCGAACGACTTCAACCTCATGCATCACTTCCACTTCTTTCACTACTTCGACAAGCACTTCACGAATTACCTCTACCTCGTGAATTACTTCTAATTCCTTCACAACGGGCACCAATACTTGTTTTTCTAGCTCAATCGTGTTCACGACCTCAATCTCTTTGATGACTTCAACAGCGAATTCTTTGAGGACTTCAACTTCATTGACAATTTGTACCTCTTTGATTGATTGGACAGGTACTTCTTTAATCAACTCAACTTCGTGAATCACATCCAATTCCTTAACCACCTGTACAGACACTTCTTTGATAAGTTCCACAGTGTTGATGACCTGTACTTCCTTGAGAATCTCAACAGGTACTTCTTTGATGACTTCAACCTCGTGAATTACCTCCATTTCTTTCACCAATTCCACCGATACTTCCCGAACCATTTCAACCTCCTTGATGACTTCAACCTCTTTGACAACCTCAACAGGCACTTCTTTGATAACTTCAACTTTCTTAATAACCTCTATTTCCTTTACAATTTCGACTGGTACTTCTCGCACTACCTCAATTGTTTTGGCAATTTCTTCTTTTGCAATGATTCCTTCATCAAGAATAGCATTCAAAACAGCACTTGCCTGCTTCTTATTCAGGTCTGTTTCTTTAACTATTCTTTTTATAATTTTATCTTTTTGCATTATTTATATATGTTTATGTAAAATTTAAACCAAGTTAGTTTTTAAATTAATTTTCTTTCCACACTATTGACAAACCAATTAACAAGAAGTTGCTACAAATGCAAAGATATATTTCAACCTTATTTAAGTAGTCGGACAAATTTATCTTAACATTTTGAGCGGCTTCTTTTTTTCTTATACTTTGTTGAAAATACTCATCGTGGTTATAACTACGCTTGTATTTTTCGCCTTGTCTAAGAAAAAATAATCTCCTAACCTGAATTTGGTCAGACTACTTTAAGAAAAAAATATGGTTTTGATTATCATGCAATTGTTTGTTTTTTCAATATTATAGGAAGCAAAGGCATATAGCATTTAGACCAATCTATATATCCTCATCACAAGAATTTGAAGGGAATGAGAAAATCCTTGCAAAAGTAAATAATATCTGTGCAATCCCAAACAATAAATTGCAATTTTTAGTAAACACATGGAAAAAAACAGCCATTCATAAAGTATTAATTTTTAATATATAGGGAAAGTCATATTTTGTTAAAAAAATTTGTATTCCAACAACAGAATATAAGTAAGTAATGGTTGAAAAATAAGAGAGGCAAGGAGATTTGGGCAAAAAATGGAGCGGTTCGACGCTTCGACATAGCCATAGCTATGACGAGATTTTTTAATGAAGTAGATGGCAAGAAGAAGCCATCATCAAAGGTTAAGATAAATTTGTCAGACTACTTAAGAAGCGTATATACAAAAAAAGCTGTTTATACCTAAATATAAACAGCTTTTATAATTTATTTTATAAAGCAAACAAAGGCATGCCTCTAAATGCAAATTGTACCTTTGTATTTTAGTATCTTATTTTTTATTCTTAGGGGATAAAAAGAGATGCATGCGTCTTCCCTCTAATTTGGGCATTTGTTCAACGGCGCCAACTTCTTCCAAACGTTGTGCAAACTTTAGCAACATGAGTTCTCCTCTGTCTTTGAATAGAATGTTTCTCCCACGAAACTGAACATAGGCTTTTACTTTTGCCCCTTCTTGTAAAAACTTCTCCGCATGCCTGGCTTTAAATTCAAAATCGTGATCGTCTGTATTAGGCGTAAAACGAATTTCCTTGACTACTGTTTTTACTTGTCTGGCTTTGAGTTCTTTCTCTTTTTTCTTTTTATCGTAAAGAAATTTTTTGTATTCAACGATTCGGCAAACAGGGGGTTTTGCTTTGGGAGAAATCTCCACTAAGTCTAACTCTTGTTCTCTTGCCATTTGCAGTGCCTTTCGGGTTGTATAAACACCTGGCTCTATATTTTCTCCGACCAATCGTACTTCGTTGGCAGAAATTTTGTGATTAATTCTAAAATAGGGTTTTTCTACCCTTTTTATTGGTTTTCTTCTTCGCAATATTAAATGTTTTGTTAAAAAATGAATGATTGGTAAACCTTTGTAAGTTATACCTTTTTTTAGATATTTGGTTTAATTTATAAATTATTTTTTTTTAGGAATAACCGTTCCTATGCATCCTGTTCCTCTTGAAGTAGTGTCTTAAATGATGCTAATTCCATACTTCCTTGATCTCCTTCTCCATGTCTCCTTACGGCAACCTCCTTGTTTTCGACCTCTTTTTCTCCGATAATCAGCATATAAGGAATTTTTGTCACCTCTGCATCTCGTATTTTTCGACCTATCTTTTCTGCTCTTGAATCAATTTCTGCTCTAATATCGGAATTTTTTAATTCCTGTACTACACTTTTTGAATATTCTAGGAATTTATCACTAATTGGTAGCACTTTTACTTGTGTTGGAGCAAGCCATAAAGGGAAGTTTCCTCCGCTGTTTTCGAGCAGTACGGCAATGAATCTTTCAAATGAACCGAAAGGCGCACGATGAATCATCACAGGACGATGCTTTTGGTTATCGCTTCCAATGTACTCTAAATCAAAGCGTTCTGGTAAATTATAATCGACTTGTATCGTTCCCAACTGCCATTTTCTGCCCAATGCATCTTTGACCATAAAGTCTAACTTAGGACCATAGAAAGCGGCTTCATCGTATTCAATGACGGTATTTAGCTCTTTCTCTGCTGCTGCTTCAATAATTGCCTTTTCCGCTTTGTCCCAGTTTTCTTCTGAGCCAATGTATTTGCCTCTATCTGTTTGGTGACGTAAAGATATTTGTGCGGTAAATTCTGCAAAGCCCATTTTGTTTAAGACCAGTTTTACTAAGTCAATTACGTCTTTAAACTCGTCTTTCAACTGTTCTGGCATACAGAAAAGGTGGGCATCATCTTGTGTAAACCCTCTTACCCGTAATAAACCATTTAACTCTCCACTTTGTTCATAGCGATATACTGTTCCAAATTCTGAGATTCTAAGTGGTAAGTCCTTATAAGAACGTGGCAAAGCGTTATAAATTTCGCAGTGATGCGGGCAATTCATTGGTTTTAGGAAATATTCTTCGCCTTCTTTGGGTGTTCGGATTGGTTGGAACGAATCTGCTCCGTACTTATCGTAGTGTCCAGAGGTTATGTATAGATTTTTGTGACCGATGTGTGGGGTCATCACCATTTGGTAACCACTCTTTGTTTGTTCTTTTTGTAGAAAATCTTGTAGTAACTGGCGAATCTGCGTTCCCTTTGGCATCCATAAGGGCAATCCAGCCCCTACTTTTTCAGAAAAGGTAAACAACTCTAATTGTGCTCCTAATTTACGGTGATCTCTCTTTTTTGCTTCTTCTAAAACTTCAAGATATTCTGTTAATTGAGATGCTTTAGGGAAACTCACTCCATAAATACGAGTCAATTGCTTGTTTTTTTCGCTTCCTCTCCAATATGCCCCTGCAATGCTCAATAATTTAACCGCTTTGATTGATCCTGTATTGGGCAAATGCGGTCCTCGACACAAATCGGTAAAGTTTCCTTGTTTGTAGAAGGTAATCACGCCATCTTCCAAGCCTTCGATTAATTCTAATTTATAAGGGTCGTTTTTTTCTGTAAAATAAGCCAAAGCATCGGCTTTAGAGACAGAAGAACGAGTAAACTCATTTTTTTGGCGAGCCAACTCAATCATTTTCTTTTCGACCTTCACCAGATCAGCCTCCACAAAGCTATATTCCCCAAAATCTATATCATAATAAAAGCCATTTTCAATAGAGGGGCCAATTCCTAATTTAACACCAGGATACAATGCTTCTAAAGCTTCTGCAAGAAGATGTGCTGAAGAGTGCCAAAAGGTGGCTTTTCCCTCCATATCTTCCCAAGTTTTCAATTCTACTTTAGCATCTTGCTCAATAGGTCGGAAAGAATCCCAAACCTCGCCATCTACCGTAGTAGCCAATACGTTTCGAGCCAGTCCATTGCTTATAGATTTAGCGATTTCCATACCGCTTGTTCCTTTTTTGTACTCCCGAACATTACCATCAGGAAATGTAATTTTAATCATAAATTGCTGTAATTGTTTTATACAAAAAGACGTTATATATACGTTCTTTGAGGTCTTTTAGTTCCAAAAGATGTTTTCAGACCGCAATAATACGACCATTGCCCAAAAAGGGCAGCATATTAACGAATAAATATTTGTTTTTTGATGAAATATAAGGAGAGAACGGAGGTTGCTTCGTCGTTTTGTGTGGGCCCGCTATTCGTTCTTATGGTGGCTGGCCTGCGCTGCGGGCAGACACATGGGTCTGCCCCTACCCCGCCACCATACCACTGCTATCGGGTCTATTTTGGATGGTCTTGACGGTTGAGGCCGTGCAAAATAGCCCTGATTTTTAAAATTCTAATATTTAAATCATAAATTCTAATGCTGTTCCTTGATAGTGGTAGCGACCATGCAAAATAGCCCTGATAGGAGTGGTTGGATGATTTGCGTTGGCTGCCGTTTCGGTTCATTTGTGGAGATTCAAGGCATTTTGGAAATGCCTTGCATTAGCGGTACTTGCGTGAGGAAATGGAAGGCATCTTGGAGATGCCATCCATTAGCGGATAGCAGGCCTAGACGTGACGACGAAGGTGCTTTCCTTTCGCTCCTAAAAAATAAAATATCTTTTTAAAAGTTTACATTCGCTAAACGAAATTTTTTGCGGAGTTCGCCGTAGAGGAGCATTTCGTCTTTGGAGATTTGTTCGCATACTTTGGGACGGGTGATGACTGCTTGGTCTTTGTTGCTGAATAGTAGGGACTTTTCGTAGGTGCCGTCTTGGGAGATGGCAGCGAGGGTGACGACTGATTTTTTGCCGTTGAAGGCGTAGACTCTTCTGGAGTCTTTGATGCCTAAATTTTTGGGATTGTCATTGAAGATTAGGTATATTTTTTCGCCTGTAATCATATCGGCAAATGAGGAGAAATAACCGCCGTCGTCTATGGTTACTTGGCGTTTGGGTACTTTTGTGAGCCATTCGATGCTGCCATCGGGATTGATGTTGATGACGATGATGTCGTTGTAGTAGTAGTAGTAACGGGTGTCGGTAATCATTCCTCCATTGGGGGAACGTCGATTGGTTCTGCTGACTCGTACGTAGTATTGCTCGGCTAATAGGACGGCGCCGCCATCGTCTCTTAAAATGAGCTTGTCAAGATCGTATTCGTATAGTTCTTGCTTTCCTTTTCTTATTTGTTTGTCTGATAGGACTTCTGTTAGAAAGTCTTTTCCAAATTCTTTGGTTTTGGCGACTTCTTTTTCGCCTGTTTCTTGATTGATTCGGATAAGGTATGTTCCTTTGATGGTATAGGTGCCTTGATCTGAATAAAAGCCAGCGCAAACTATCTCGCCTCGTTTGTTGATTTTGAAATTGAGGTCTGTAATAAAGCGATCTTTTAAGGCTACTTTGTATTGGCTTGTGGTTTCGCCTTTGTCTCTGTAGGAATGAATTAGGTAGGAATAATTGGGTTTTCCTTTTCGCTTTGCTTTTGCTTTATCTTTGAACAAAACGCCTTGCATATAGCAACTTCCTTCATTGTCTACTCTAAAAATTTCGGAGTTGTACAATTCATCTGAATAAGGGAGTTTTATGCTTTTGTTCCATAGAATATTTACATCTTGATTTAAGACGGCTATATTGAATTTATCTGGTGCTTTTTTCTCATAGGCAGAAAAGGCTAAAATTGCTATTTTAGATTTGTCTTTGGAGACTTCGTAATCAAAACCGCCATCATTCGATTTGGAACGGCTGTCTGCTTCGATAATTTTGGTCATTTTGCCTTTGGGTTGCAAGCTTTTTGTGTCTAATTCTTGGGCAAAGAGGGTGTTCTTTTTGGTTTTTTGGTTGTTCAATGAGGCAAAAACGTACAGTTTTTCATTGGAGTATAGGGCAAATTCATAGGCTAACTCTTTGCCATGATACACTAAGTCAAGGTCTTTAACAGAGGTCATTCTGAGGGATTCGTTGTAGGTCTCTATTAGGTATTTGACGTTGAATAAGCCTGAGCCTTTTATGCGGATTGTAAAGATTTGTCCGTTGTCGCCTGCAATGATGTCAGTAATGGTGGAACGGGCAGGTTCTTTCATTTCGGGTCCCCATTTTACGTTGACGTTTTTGGGTTTTATTTGGGCTTGTAGGGTAATGAGGGTGGTGAGGAGAAATATGAGGGTTAGGATGGATTGTTTCATTTTTCTTTTTTTGGTATTTGACTCTTTTGAACCATATAAGTTATATTAGTTTGTTGAAGTTCATATAGTGGTTCATTTTCCTTTTTTTGAACCATATTAGTTTGTTGAAGTTCATATAGCGGTTCATTTTCCTTTTTTGAACCATATAAGTTCATTTAAGCTCTTCATATTAGTGGTTTTTCTCTGTTATTTTTTGCTTAGGCGTTTGATGCCTTCGAGAGCTTTGGGGTGGTCTTTTTTGAAGGTTAGGGCTTGTTCGTAGTCTCGGATGGCTGCTTCTATGTCGCCTTTGATTTCGGAAGTGAGTCCTCGCATTTGATAGGCGTTGGCGTAGGCTGGAGATACGCCGATTGCCATGTTGAAGTGTTTTTGGGCAAGGTCTACGGAATCTTGTTGGAGTAAGAGGTAGCCGATGTTGTAGAGGGCAAATTCGTATTGGGGATTGATTTTCATTATTTTTTTGTACTCGGCTTTGGCTTCGTTGTATTTGTTGTTTTGTTGGAGGAAAAAGCCTTTGGCATAGAGGGCTTCTATGCTTTGGGGGTCGATGCGAAGGGCGTTGTCCAAATATTGGAGGGTAATGGGGTCTTTTTTGTCGCTATAAATAAGGGCTAATTGTATAAATGCTTCGTAGTAGTCGGGATCGGCTTCTACGGCTTTTTCTAAGTTGGCAATTGTCTTTTGGGGGTCGTCTTGTTCTTTGGAAATAAGGGCTTTGTAAAAAAGTGCTTGGGGATTGGCTTTGTCTAATTGTAGTAGAAAGTCAAGATGATTTTCGGCTTGTTCGTATTGGCGGACGTATAGGAGGACTTTGGCTAATTGTAAGCGAATGCCTACGTCTTGGGGCTTGATAGACAGTCCTCTTTGTAGCATGGTAATGGCGGAACGACTGTCGTTGATGTTAAGTAGAATTTCGGAGGCGGCTTGGTAGTATTTTCCGTTTTCGGGTTCTAATTCCATTGCTTTGAGTACGTCGCTGGCGGCATTTTCGAGGTTGTTTTCTTGGAGGTAAAAGTTGGAACGGGTGTAGTAGAGTTCGGCGTTGGTACTGTCTTTTTCTATGCGTTGGCTTAGGCGTTGTACTTGGCTTGGTGAGGTGCTTGATGTACTGTTTGGAGACGCATTCAATGCGTCTTTACTTGTTTCTTGGCTTGTGGTTTCCGTGCAGGCGCTCCATGTGCATAGGATTAGGAGGATGTAAAGTATGTGAGATTTCATTGTTTTTTTTACAAATATAGTTTTTTTTTTTGAACCATATAAGTTATATAAGGCCATATAAGTGTACAAAAAAGCCCTCATTTCATTTAGAAATGAGGGCTTTTACTTTTCCTATTTTTATTCTTTTATTAATCGCTGTATGTGTATTTCTTCATTTCGGGTGGCTTTTACAAAATAGATGCCTTGTGTCCACTGTCTTGTGTCAATTTTAGTGGCGTTTTGGACTTCTTTTTGTAGGATTTGTTTGCCTGTGATGTCGAAAATTTCTAATAGAATTAGTTCGTTTTCTGTGTTTGTAGGGTATTGAATCGTTAAGTCTTCTTTGACGGGATTTGGGCTTAATGATACAATGAAACCTGTTGTTTGCCGAGTCAATTCTATAACATGGCTTTCGGTTGCTTTACCATCTACATCTATCGCTTTTAGGCGGTAATACCACGTTGTTGTGATTGTTATTGGGTCTGTGAATTCGTAGTTTTCTTGGTGATTGCTGTTGGTTTGTCCTGCAACACTTCCGATTGTCTCGAAGTTCATACCATCTTTGGAACGTTCTATGACGAAGTGGCTGTTGTTTGTTTCTGAGGCTGTTGCCCAATAGAGGCGATTTGCTGTTGGTGCGGTGTTTCCGCTAAAGTTGATGAGTTCGATGGCGGTTTTGATACAGGCTGTTGGAGTTGCTGAAAGGCTGTTGCTGCATGCTGTTTGGTCTTCTACCGTGACGCTGTAAGGCGTATTGTCTATGTTGTCCACTAAGATATTTTCGCCAAAAGTGTAGCTGCCTTGTACATCTCCTTCAACGGTATAAAATGCGTCTCCTCCGATCCCTGTTGAGCCATTTTCAGCTACATATTGGGGCAAACCTCCTGTGAAGGAATAGGCGATGGTGGCAACGCCTGTGAGTGGGTTACATTCGTAGTCTGCGGAAATTTCGATGGGTTCTAAGACTGTGACAGTGACGGATTCGCTTATATCAAAACAAGTACCTACTTCTGTTGGAAGACCATCAAGACCTTCTCCTACCGCAATGTATTCATAAGAAAGCACACTAATACCAATAAATTCGTAGGTACCTGGTGGTAAAGTTGTTGGATTAACACTTTCGATAATATTGGAACTATTAATGGAGATGATGTAGTGGGAGTAATCGGGCGAATCGCTAAAATCTATTTGTTCCAATTCCAATGTTTCACCTTCACAATAAAATGCTTTAGCACTTGTAATCGTTCCTGCATCAGCTTCACATTCATTAATCATACAATCTTCTACTGTTAAAGTTGTAATCAACTGTGATTCGTAGCATTCTAAACTATCAACTACATTACTGGTAAATTGTCCCAACCAATCGTTTATATTTGTAGGTGCTTCTTCTGGTGCGACATTAATTGCAGAAACTACATAAGTACCCACTGCAAAATCTTGGAAACTATTGTTTGTGGTTATATCAATGATTTGACCATCACCTTCTAAAATATACAATTGTGTGTAATCAAGGTTGTTGCCCTCAAAAGTAAAGTCAAGTATCTCTGTTGTACACAAAGTACTTGTAGCATCACATGTACAACTCGCCAAAGATCCGACTTCTGCTTCACAAGTAGGCTCAATGGTACAAGCATCTACCAATATATTTTCTGATACTGCCCAATCAACACATTCTAAAGCGGCTACAATTTCCTCTAAGGTTTGTCCATTCCAAGTATTTAAATTCGTGGGCAATTCTGTTATCACAGTATTCAGGGCTGCGGTATTGTAACTGCCTGTCTCTAAAAGGAATGTGCCTGTTGTATTTGCCTCCACTACGGTCATACTCGTTGAATCTATCAATAGATAAACTTGTGTATAGTCGGTGCTGTCGTTAAAGTTAAGGGTATTGAGTTGTAGTGTATCGCCATTACAGTAATCGGTTGCAATGCAACCAACATCCATAAAGTACACAACGGTATCACAAACACCTAAACTATCACAGCCAATGACTGTAACAGAATCCACAAAATTCGTTAAAGCAGGCAAAGGCAAATATTCAAAATAAGACAAATCATCTGAAATTTCAACGCCACAATTAAAAGTAGATTCACAAGTCGAAATCAATTTGTCTATAATGTCAAAACTTGGAGTAATTATCGTTGGTTCTTGTGAAGTTAGAAAATCGGGAACACACAACGTATCGCCTGGCTGAAATTCTTCGGTCATTTCTTCTGTTACAAATACCCCAACATTGGCATCACATACAAACGTACAATTTTCGACGATAAGCATTTGGTTCGCTTCTGCTAAATCAAAACAACTCAATGTTCCCAAAATATCGGGCAAGGCTACCCCAATCCAAGAATTAACGATTAATTCCCCGTCGATTCCGTTGATAGCAATGATGATGTAATTGCCTTCAGGTAAATTAAATACGCCATCTAAATTTGCAGCAGCAATCAATCCACTTGCAGCATCCAAAGCTGTATAAGCTTGTACATAGCCTACTGTCGCATTAAAATCTACGGCACTGACCACAAATGTATCAGTATTACAGTAAGTCAAGGTATCGGGCAAAACAAGTGTTCCTGCCTCACATAAAGACACCACTTCACACGCTGGAATCGCTTGCTCTACAAAAGCCCCACAACCTGTTGAAGCCCCAATAACCGTCGTACTAAAAAAGGTATTGGCATCTGCTACTGTTGTAAAAGGTTCATTCAAACCAACCTCTGTTCCCAAAATCGTGTACAAAGAATCTGCGCCACTCAAAACCGTAATGCTCACAGCATATTGGTTGTTTCCACAATCGTCTATTAATGTAACTTCCGTTTCAATATCTGGAAGAATTGTGATGGTATTGGTCAAAGACACAATATTAAAACATTCTATCATTGACTGTTCAAGAAGATTTGGAATGGTTGAACCAATCCACTGCTCAATATTGTTTGAAAAAACGCCTTCAGCCTCCACATTTAACGCTTCCCACATATAGGTGCCTGTTGGTGGCGTAAAAACGCCTGTTTGATTGATCTCTACAATCACACCATTTGTATCTGTAAGGACATACACCTGTTCATAGCCTGGAGTCGTTGTAAAACTGTCTGTCACCGTATTAAAAGTAGAAAGAGGACAATAAGTATCTAAAAAAGGTTGTGGCGTTCCTGCATTTGCCATACAATCGGGTGTAACACCACCTTCACATTCGGGATTCACCGCAGGGTCATAAAACGTGATGACAGGATACTCATTATCAAGATTGATGCTTGTACAATTCATATCAAAAGTTCCTGCCTCTGCTACATCTGGTACTAAAATAGGCACAATCACGACTGTTGCAGGCAAAGGAAGCACTTCAGGAAAGCCCGTCGCACAAAAATTCCCTGTTCCATTATCAATGATTATCAAACCGTCGTCCTCATTGGGGAAAGCCACTAAAGAAGCATTGGCGTCTCCACCTGGATCTGTTGCGGTAGGCTGTCCGCCTGGATATACCACAAAGACAACCCCTGGATCTACATATCCTAAATTGGGATTGACGCCTTGTGATTCAAAGGTAATCGCAGCGCATTGGCACAACATATACGGATCTTCTGTTGTTCCAGACCCTGCCGTTCCGTCTGGAACGACGAGGCTAAAATTGCCTGGATCATCACAATTGGCTGTTTGTGCGGAGAGTAGTAGGCTGCTCCATAGGGTAAGGCTTAGTAGTAGTAGGTATCTTTTCATAGATATAATAGTTTCTGTCGTGTTTTAAACTTAAAAAAGCCCGCAAAGTTAGAAAAAAACAAAAAGAAAACGATTGTCGCACAAGTAATTAACATTGTAGCTTTTTTCATATATAAATCCACCTGACATATCTAAAGACCTGTCAGTTTTTGTTTTGCTTTTTTGGAGAGAATGGTGGGTTGCTTCGTCGTGATGTCTGGGCCTGCTATTCGCTACTATAAGGCTAATGCTGCTAGCCTACGCTGCTTATACCGCTACTATCAGGTCTATTTTGGATGGCTTGGACGTGGATGTTCTGTTTTGCGGTTCTGGTGGGGGGATGTATTTGATGTGGCTTTGCCTTTGTGGTTATGGTGGAGACACACGGCCATGTGTCTTTACAGATTGATTTGACGTTTCTGGTGTGGAGACGTAGCAATGCTACGTCTCTACGTGGGGTGGGTTTATGGAAATGGGATTCTGATTTTTTTTGTGGGTGGGCATGGGTAACCACAAGGGTTACCCGTACATTCGGTTTTGGTGTGGGTGTTGTGTGTGGCGGTTCTGGTGGGGGGAGATGGGTTCAATGTGTCTTTACCTTTGTGGTTTTTCTTTGGATTTGTAGGTTTTGTTTTTTTGGTCTATTTTTACAGATTAAAAAATACAAATAGATACTATGAATATTCTTAATTATTTTGATGATATTGTTGAAAAGTTTCAGATTGCGAGATGGACGAATGTGGATCGGAATAACCTTTTTCGGGTTGTTTTGGAGGTGTACCAAATTGATGGGGTTTTTTCGGAGTCGGAACGGGACAATTTTGAGGGGTTGATTGCAGGTTTGAAGGTGGAGAAGGAGGTGGTTGAGGCGATTGACTTTCAGGAGGCGTTGTTTGCGCTGAAATCGGATGAGGGGAAAACGGATTTGTTGCATTTTTGGATTGCGGATGCGTTGTTTGCGGACAATGATTATGATTTTCAGGAGCAGGCTTTTATTGATAAGATTGTGCAAAAGTATGAGTTGAAAGAGGCGAAGTTGCGGAATACGATTCAACGGGTCAGGGATGAGAAGTTTGAGGCTATTTTGGAGAGTTGGCTGGCTTGAACCATATAAGTAATTTAAGTTTTTTTTAGTCCATATAAGGTTTTTGTCGTTGTTTTCTTGTTCTTTTTTCATTTAATATTTTTGCTTATGGAGGCTTATGCTACTGCGTTGTTGTATGCGATTCCCATGTTTATGGGGTTGGTGTTTATTGAATGGCTTTATGGGTATTTTAAGGGGAATCAGACGCAAAATTCGTTTGATACGATTTCGAGTTTGAGTTCGGGGGTGACGAATTCGATTAAGGACTCTTTGGGGTTGGTCGTTGTGTTGGTCTCCTACCCTTTTATGCTGGAACACTTGGGATTTTTGATGCAAGAGCCTTCGATTGCGGTGTATCTTATTGGGTTTGTGGCGATTGATTTTGCGAGTTATTGGAACCATCGTTTAGCGCATAGTATCAATTATTTTTGGAATCGGCATGTAGTTCATCATAGTAGTGAGGAATTTAATTTGCCCTGTGCGTTGCGACAGTCGGTTTCGGAGATTTTTGGATTTTATGCGATATTTTTGATTCCTGCGGCGATGTTGGGTGTGCCACATAAGGTGATTGGGGTGATTGCACCCTTGCATTTATTTATGCAGTTTTGGTACCATACGAAGCATATTCCGAAGCTTGGATTTTTGGAATATATTATTGTGACGCCTTCGCAACATCGGGTGCATCATGCGATTAATGAGATTTATTTGGACAAGAATTTGGGGGCAATTTTCTGTATTTGGGATCGGCTATTTGGTACTTTTCAGGAGGAATTGGAGGAAGTTCCGCCTGTGTATGGCGTTTTGGCCCCACCTAAAACTTGGAATCCGATTAAAATTAATTTTCAGCATTTATGGCGTTTGATGAAAGATGCTTGGCGAACGAATAGTATTTCTGCTAAGTTTTTGATTTGGTTTAAACCGTTGGGCTGGCGTCCTGATGATATGAAGGAGAAGTATCCTGGGGTGAAGATTGGCGATGTGTATGCTTACCAAAAGTATGACACGAATCCTTCTAATGCCTTTATTGCTTATTCGTTTTATCAGCTTTTGATGGCGAATGCTCTGTTGTATTATTCTTTTTACAATTATGCGAATATGGATTATGGCTCTCTGTTGTTATCGGGCGTGATTACATTTGTGTCGATTTATGGTTATACAAGTTTGATGGATCGGGAAAAGGTTGCTCCGTTTATTGAGACCGCTCGTAGTATTGCAGGTTTGTTGGTGATTATTTTGACGGGCAGTTGGTTTGGGATCCACGAGTATTTTTCGATTGGTAATTATTTGATTGCTTTTTATTTTTTGAGTTCGATTGCCGGGGCTTTTTATTTTTCTTTTGTGGAGAAAGGGAGTTTTGCGAAAGGGGTTGAGAACGTTTAGTGTATTGGGCAATCAGGGAATAAGCAACGATTAAAAAATAAGTTGGACAAGTTAGAAATAGTCAAGACAAGGCGAAAAACACAGGCACAGGCGTAGCTATGACGAGTATTTTCAACGGAGTATTGACACAAAAGATTATAAGCTAATTGTTCAGGTTATTGTTTACTAGTCTTTTTTCTTTTGGAGCAAACGTTTCAAAGCTTCGTCGTCACAGAAAGTCCCGCTATCCGCTACTATAGCTTATAATAAAAACCACAAATCACATAAGAACCGAACCAAGAACTACAGCACTAAGAACTACAGTACCAAAATAAGCTATAACGCTACTATCGGGGCTATTTTTCGTGGCCTTGATGTTTTTTTTACTGTACCAAGATTTGATTATTTCTGTGTATTTTCTATATAGTTTTAAACCTTAACCCATCTAACACTGTTTTAGAAAAATCGCCATTTCGACTCCTCATTTCGACTACGCTAAATGAAAACAATAAACAGCATATTAAACGCAAGCAAGGAGCGCAAGTTCTAATTCATTGCGAACCTTGTGTGACCTTTGCGCCTTTGCGCTACAAGAAATAATGCAGAGAAAACCTCACCAATCATTTAAACCTTGCAAGATAGACCCGATAGTAATGGAATAGTAGTTTTTGTAACTACAGCTCATTCTTGTACTTACTTTTTCAAAACTACTATTGGAATGGATAGCGGGACTTTCCGTTGCGACGGAGCAATCCACCATTCTCTCCAAATAAAAAAAATACGAGTTACACATCCACCAACATTCGACTGTCAATAAATACATAACTCGTATCCTTGTTTTTTATCGTTTCTATTACACTAAGTGGGCAGACAGAATTAATCGAACATTAAAATTCTTGTAAGAGCTTGTTTGGAATTTCAGATTTAACAGGAACGCCTGCCAGTCAAATGCGTCTTTTTCACCTGAATTTTGTCTTTTTTTCAGCACCGTAGCCCTGCTATGGACTTCAAAAAACACTTCTTTCAGTCACTATTTTTATTAGTCCAAACAAGCTCTAAAGAATTGATAATAATCGGATTAATCACTCGCCACTCGTCATATTAAACTCGTCACTTGTCACTCATCCCCTCTACTTAATACTGTATTTCAACTGAACCTATTTTGGCTTTGTTGGGTTGCCAAAGGTTGTTGTCTGTGTTCTGAACAACGCCATCTAATGTTCCATCTGTATTAGCGTAGACATTAAGCTGGGCAGGACTTTCTTTCCATGCATCGTAGTCTGTTACCAAAATAACTCCATCTCCTACATAATCACCTGCGTACATTGCAAACCGTCCGTCACCTGTTGATTTGAGTTGGTTTGTTCCAAAAGCAGAGGAATCTGATAAAGTAAAATTATAAGTCATTTCTTTTTTGGCTTCTATGGCTTGCGAGGAAATGACGTCTAAATGGTTTCTATGTCTAACTACAATGTGATACAAATCACCCTCCTCTAAATCATCAAAAACAAGCTCGTCTCCTGTTGATGCATCAACAATATGTCCATTTCGTAATAAGATACCTGCTTTTGTTTCTTCTACGTCTGTACCAGCACTTCCAGATAGATTTGGCGTTCCTGAGCGCATTTCAACCAATACCCAATCCACACTTTCGTCAGGTAATGTTTCTGTAGATTCATTTCCATTATAATTCCAGGGCGCAGTATCATAAGGTTGTGTATTAGGAATTAGGTTTTCGTCATTCAAGTAATCTTGCATTTTAAAAGCATCAGTCATATAAGGTCCTTCTAAATAAACTTTTACGTCTAACTCCAATCCTGTTTCAAAAGATGTCAGCGAACAAACTACGTCATAATCATCTAAAGAATTTTCTACACAGTCAGGAATATCAATCGTAATACCATATTCATCTTCGATTTGTTCTTGAATATAACAAGGTCTTAATGCTGCAAAATTCTTTGCCATTTCTACATGCCATTCCCAATAGTCATAATTTGCTCCATAATCAAATCGGTTATTGTATTCGTCCATGTGTGGAGACATTATATCGAAAAAATAATTCATATTACAGCCAACATTTTCAGGACTATATTCATTATTTAAACGCTCCTCAATCAAGTCAATAAAATCATTTTTAAATTCATTATTTTCCATCAATTTTCGCCCTAAGAATGTGGACCATTCCGCAGCATTATCCGTCGCACTATTCATATAATTGTTGATAGAAGGACGCTCATAAAAACGAAATCCAAAATCAAGGTCAAAGAAAATCCAACGCCATTTGCTTCCTTCTACGTTTTCCTTCCAGTATCTGAGATTGTTTCGAGGCCAATCATAATTACACATATAAAACTCTGCAGCTAAATATTCCATAAAATTATCTACATCCATCATTTCTTTGACTTGGTTGTAATTGCTTGTACTGCTCATATCATTGTCCTCAATAAAATCGACCATCTCCAAATACTCTGTATTCACTCCTTCAACACAACAGGCTGCAATTGGGTTATTTTCAATAATGGTTAGATTGTCTTTATCTGCACCTGAGTTTGCTTCTATAAAATATTCATCTATACGTTCTCTCAAGTGATATATGCCCCAAAATTCTCCATTAAGAAAAACGACGTGTGTTTTTACAGCCATTCTTTCCATATCCAGTTCACTCACAAGATTACTTGCTACTTCATCTGTAAAGAAGCTAGAGTTAGAAGGTCGCTGTGCTCTTAAAACCAATCGTTTGTATTCATCTATATCTTTTTCAGGAAAGAAATTATGATTAAAATAGCTTTCTCCATATTCAGAACGAGCATACAAGCGCAATGGTTTTTGTGCATATCTTCTGCTTCCACCACCATGAATACGTACACCCGCATCTTGTGTTAAATAAGTTCCTTCTTCCTGATTCATAAATTCAATATGCACAGGTCGTTCCCACTCGCTACCTTTTTGGAAACAATTCATGGTTGTTTCGTCACCTCCATTGTATCCTGAGCCTGGCACATAAATTCCAATTTCGTCATCAAAGAAGTTATCGGGATCTGATACCAATGAAATAATAGGCAAAGTATAACGGTCTGGATCACTATCAATCATATAAGAACGAGTGTATATACGACTTACTGGTACACCGTTTTCATAAGCTCTCGCTCGAATTACATTAATTTTATAAACTTCTTCTGTGGGAAAAGCATTGAATGATGATGCGCCTGTTGGAATTTCAGAATAAACATTTGGGTCGCCTTCTCTTGATTCTATAGAGATACCACCATTGTATAAGTTATCATTAGATTTAGGTTCTGAACCATCTGTTGTGTAATAAATATCAACACCATTGGGAGAGAAAATATCTAATTCAAAAGCTTCTTGATACTGTCCTGGAGCTTGTGAAAATACCAGTGAATATTCTAAAATACTTCCATCATTAGACGTGCCTGGTGTTGAAACTGTGAAGTGTGACCAAGCATTTCCACCATCCGTTAAACGTCCATAAGATTGGTCTGTAAGGAGTTCTTGTTCTCCTACAAAATCTAACATAGATCCATCAGGAGTTGATAGGATAAGGTCTTCTCCACCAGACTTAATCGAAAAGTTTGTGTGCAACTCTCCGTCTGTCATATCTTTTCCAGAAGCAAAAACCAATAAAAATTCATCTGCTCCTAACACCACAGATGGGAAAGTCCATTTCATTAAAGAATCGGCGTCATCAGATAAATAGTATCCTCCTAAATCAATTGATGAATTGGTCGGATTGTACAATTCAATCCAATCACTATATTCTTCATCTTGATCCTCAATGACATCTTCATTTTTAGACATAAATTCGTTGATAACCACATTATCTAAGATTTCTAAAACAAGTCCTGCCAAATTATCAGTGCCTGGACTTGCTTGACTAAAAATCACAAATTCATCATCTCCATCTGTTTCTCGCCCAAACGATTGATTGGCAGTCAAGGCTTGTGCTGGTGCAAAATCAACGACTGTTCCATCTTCATCTGTTATAAAAATAGGTTCTCCTGTACTTTTGATAGAAAAGTTTGTATGTAATTCATCATTTGTTTTGTCTTTGCTTGAAGCAAAAACGAGCAGATGCTCCCCTGGACTCATACTTACGTTAGGGAATGTCCATTTTGTTGGATCATCTTCGTTGTCAGAAAGATGCCAACCGTTTAAATTAACTGTTCCACTCCCATCATTATATAGTTCTACCCAGTCTGATAACTCCCCATCTTCATCGACAATAGAGGATTCATTAACAGATAGGAATTCGTTGACTACAATATTTTGTGCATTTGTAGCAATTGCCCACATAATTAGCACGCCAACAATTAAAAATTTCTTCATGATTCTTAGTATTAAGTGTCTTCTTTAAAAATAGTGTTTAGAAAAAATTTGGAGAGAATGGTTCAAGTCTTTGTCGTTACGGAAAGGCCCGCTATTCGTTCTTATGGTGGCTTGCCTGCGCTGCGGACAGACACATGGGTCTGCCCCTACACGCCTGCGCTTCTGCCACCATACCACTACTATCGGGTCTATCTTAGAAGGTCTTTAGCATTGTCTCCATTTCCTTTCATTGTGATAAGCGAAGATAAAATTACACTCTATTTTTATCATTATTACAGACAAATTTGGCAAATTATGGCTCGCTTTTTCATATATTCTCGCACAAAATACTGACTTTCAACAACTTACTTACACACCTTATGTAATTTTCAATTTTCTATGCTATAATTTTTTATTATCATATTTTTTTTAATCGTAACGTAAAAGGCATAAACCAATTCATTTATGTAAATTAATTGACGCACTAATCATAAAATTAATTAATTGCGAGGAATGAAAGGTAATAGCGTTCTTATATTCTCCGTTTTGACCATGAAGAATAGACTCGATAGTAGCGGAATGGCTTTCTTTGGTTTTTGTGGTTTAAGTAGTTTTTGTAGTTTTTGTGGTTGCTCAATCTTCATATTCGTTCTTTCTTAGCCATATTAGCGGATAGCGAGACCATGCGCCACGACGGAGCAATTGACCGTTCTCTCCTAAAAAATTGAGAATTTATATATTAGAATTTAAAAATTTATCCATTGTTGCGTAGCACTTCTAAGGGTGGTCGATTTAGAATGTCTCGGCTGTTGAATAAACCGATGGTGATGGTGAGTCCTGTAATGGCAATGTATATTAAGAGTATGGGTAATAGGCTTGGCACAAAAGGGGATTTTACCACAAAAAAGGCGAATAACCAACTTCCTAATAGGGCTAATAATATGCCCACTAAAGCAGAAATGCTTCCTAAAATAAAGTATTCACACAAACTTATTTTGAGAATTTGATTGCGACTTGCCCCCAATGTTCTTAACAAAACGCTTTCTTTGATTCGCTGAAATTTGCTGATAATGACAGAACCAATCAATACTAATAATCCTGTAATGATGCTAAATAATGCCATAAATTGAATGACAAAAGAGACTTTTCCTAAGAGGTCATCGACGGTATTGAGAATCAACGTTAAGTCGACAACGGATACGTTGGGAAAGGATTTGACGATGGCTCGTTGGAATTTTGCAGCAACTTCATTGTTGGGCGTACGGGTGACCAATACGTTGAATTGGGGCGCATCTTCTAAAATTCCATTTGGAAATAATACTAAAAAATTGGGTTGGATGCGTCGCCAATCTACTTCTCGTTTACTACCAACAACGGTTTCGATGGGTACGCCTTGTACATCAAAAGTGACGGCATCGCCTACATTCAAGTTAAAGATTCGGGCAAAACGTTCTGCGATGGAAACAAAAACGGTATCATTCCCAGCTTCGACAGTGGGATAGTAAGTTCCTTCTGAAATGGTCTCTGTGCCAATCAAAGAATCTCTAAATGTAACTCGATTTTCACGGGTTAGCCATTCTGGTTCTATTTGGTTGGTGGTGTCTCTCACTAAAGAATCTACGCCAATGCCATTGATGGCGGAAACTCGCATGGTAATTAAGGGAACTTGTTGCAAAATCGGCAAATCGAAATCAGTGGCTAACTTTTTGATGTCTTCTCGTTGGTCTGATTGAATGTCAAAAACGATGGTATTGGGTTGTTCGCCATCGCCTGCAAATTCGATTTGGCTCATTAATAAATCTTGTGTAAAAAACAGGCTTGTAATTAAAGCTGTTCCCAATCCAATGGACACAATGAGTATTAGTGTTTGGTTGTTGGGGCGGTATAAATTGGCTAAACCTTGTCGCCAGACATACCCCCAATTCTTTGGGAAAAATCGACGAATTCCCCACATAACCAAACGGGCGACTAAACTTAGAACGAATAAGGAAAAAAGGATAAATCCTGTAAAGGCAAAAGCATCTCGCAAGCTACCTGTTTGCATCAAGGCAAATCCCCAAACCGCCACGACAATTAAGCCATAAATTGCCCAACTCAACAGGTCTCGCTCCGTATTTGCTGTATCTGTACTGACTCGTAAAACTCTAAGAGGGCTTACTTTACGGATAGACAATAAGGGAATCAACGCAAATAAAATCGCCATTCCCAAACCTGTGAGAACCCCTTGAATGATGGCTCTCCAAGAAATAGACATCTGTACATCAACAGGTAAAAAATCTTTTAGGACAACGGGTAAAAAGTATTGTAAACAACTCCCTAAAATCGCTCCAATAACGGCACCCAAAAATCCCATGACGGCAATTTGAATTAGGTAAATACTAAAAACTTTTGAGCCTTTGACGCCCAAACAGCGCAAGATGGCTACGGTACTTAATTTGCCTTTTACGTAAATATAAATTGCGCTTGCTACGCCAATACAACCTAAAATCAAGGCGACAAATCCTACTAAATTTAAAAAGACACTCATGTTGTCAAAAGCTCGACTTACGCTTTCTCGTCGGCTTTGTACCGTTGAGTAGTCCATTCCTGCTTCTCTGATGGTTGGTTCTATTTCTGCGAGTGCTTTGTCGGTTTCTTCTTCGCTATCAAAACGATAGTAGTAACTATAAAAAACTCGGCTGCCTGCTTGCATCAATCCTGTATCATCTAAATATTCTTTGGAAATGTAAACGGCTGGGGCGACTGTTCCGACAATTCCTGTTTGTCCTGGTACGCTCACTAATGCGCCTGATATTTCAAAGGAGCGATTTCCAATTTTGACGCTGTCGCCTACGGATGCGCCAAATTGTAACATGAGCGTTTTGTCTAATAAGGCTCTGGGATGTCCTTCAAAACTTCGGGCTGCTGCTGCTGGTTCTGTGTTTATTTTTCCGTACCAGGGAAAGTTTCCTTCTAAGGCTCGAATTTGTACTAAGCGGGTATCTCCTGACTCTTTGAAAAGAATCATGGACGCAAAGCTATTTTCAGAAGATCGTTCTTTTCCAATGCTTTCTAATACTTTGACAACTTCTTCTCCTACGCCTTTACGGGATTGTACGACTAAATCAGCTCCTAAGAGTTCTTTGGATTTGGAGTTGATGTCGTTTTGTAAATTATCATGGAAGGAGTTGATGGCGACGAGTGCGGCAATTCCTAAGATGATGGTAGAGATAAATAGTAATAAGCGTTGTTTGTTTTTGCGGCTATCACGCCAAGCCATTTTGAGGAGCCATTTCATTTTTTTCTTAGTTTTTGTGGTTTAGAGCTTGTTTGGAATTTCAGATTTAAGTCAAAAATGCGTCTTTTTCACCTGAATTTTGCCTTTTTTTCAGCACCGTAGCCCTGCTACGAACTTCAAAAAACGCTTCATTCAGTCAAAAAATACACTATTTTTACTTTTAAATTCAAAGTCCAAACAAGCTCTTAAGTGGTTTTTGTAGTTTTTGTGGTTCTCATTTCGTGAATTCAGGTAATCTAACTACCTAAACAACAAAAACTACTTAAACCAGCCTTCCTCCTTTTAAGCGGATGGTTTTTTGGGTTTTGGCGGCGAGTTCGAGGTCGTGGGTGACGAGGATGAGGGTTGTGCCTTTTTCTCGGTTCATCTCAAATAGGAGTTCTTCTACGATTTGTCCTGTGGCTTCGTCTAAGTTTCCTGTGGGTTCGTCTGCAAAGAGGATTTGGGGGTTGTTGGAGAAGGCTCTGGCGATGGAGACTCTTTGTTGTTCTCCTCCTGAAAGTTGGCTCGGATAATGGTCTGCTCTTTCGCCTAAACCGACTCTTGTGAGAAGGTCTTTGGCGATGGTTTGGGCGTTGTTTGCTCCTTTTAGTTCGAGGGGAATCATTACATTTTCTATGGCGGTGAGGGTCGGTATGAGTTGGAAACTTTGGAAAACGAAGCCTACGTATTTGCTGCGGACTTCGGCTCGTTCGTCTTCGTCTAAATTGTCTAAGGTGACTCCGTTTAGAATGATGGAGCCTGATGATGCTTTGTCTAATCCTGCGCACAGTCCTAAGAGTGTTGTTTTTCCGCTTCCTGATGGTCCTACGATGGCAAAGGACTCTCCTTTTTCTATTGTAAAACTTACGTTGTCTAAAACGGTGAGTTTTTTGTCTGCGCTTTTGTATTGTCTAGTTAAATTGCTTACTTTCAGTATTTCTGACATGTATTTTTTCTATTTTTGTGCAAAATTAGCATGCTTACACGATACAAACCCTATTTAGGGTAAATAGGTTGTTTGTTTTTATGCTAATTTTTGTTAAACCCTGAACCATATGAGTTATTTGAGTTTTTTTAAGTTCATATTATTTTAAACCATATAAGTTATATAAGTCCATATAAGTTTTCAGTCCATATAAGTTTTTTTTGTGTTTATTAATTAGACAATTGATGATTAGAAAATATTTACTTTTTGCTTTTATTTTATGTTTTTTTGTGCGGTGTCAGTCAGATACAAAATCTGCTTCTTCTACAAAGACGACAACGACAACGGCTAAAACTGCCAATCAATCTCCGAATAAGAAGCCTGTACGGGAGAAACCTAAGACTATTTTGTTTTTTGGGGATAGTCTGACGGCTGGGTATGGTTTGGAAAAGAAACAGGCGTATCCTGCTTTGATTCAGGAGAAATTGCAGGAGTCGGAGTTGAAGTATAGTGTGATCAATGCGGGGGTGAGTGGTGAGACGAGTGCGGGTGGATTGAGACGGGTGGATTGGATTTTGAAGAATGAGATTGATATTTTTGTCTTGGAATTGGGGGGTAATGATGGTTTGCGTGGGATTGACCCTGCGGAAACCTTGAAAAACCTTCAGGGGATTATTGATAAGGTGCAGGAACAGTCGCCTAAGACGAAGATTGTGTTGGCTGGTATGGAGGCTCCGCCTAACATGGGGGATGATTTTACGGCTAAGTTTCGTAAGAATTATCAAACGTTAGCGGCTAATAATGAGGTGACGTTGATTCCTTTTTTGTTGGAAAAGGTGGCGGGTATTGCGTCTTTGAATTTGGAGGATGGGATTCATCCGAATGTGGAGGGACATAAGTTGTTGACGGAGACGGTTTGGGGATATTTGAAGCCGATTCTTTGATTGGTGTATTAGGGAATTAGGCTCTACGTTTTGTGGATTGGTCTATTAGGGAATTAGGCTCTATACAAACCAAAATCGTTTTTCTTTGCTGTTTTGCTTTTTATGATTTGCCGTTGAGACCGTTTAAGATAGCCCCGATAGTAATGAAAATACCAATATGTTTGGCAGGAGGTTTTGGGAGGCTTGGGATTGTAATGGATAGCGGGCCTTTCTGTGGCGACGGAGCGATTTACCTTTCGCTCCTAATTTTTATCAATAAATTTATCTATAGATTGTTACGTCTAAGCATTTCTTTTCGCATTGTTGGCATTGGGTTGGGGTTTCTTCGGAAAAGCCGTTGAAGAGCGGCCAGTCGTGTAGTACGGTGGCTTGGTCGGAGGTAAACATGTACATGCATCTGTCATCTACGTAATCCAAAAAGTTCATAAAAAGGTCTTGTGTGCCACAGGAGGTTGTGGTTGCACCTATGTCTGGACAACCGCCATGTGCTTCGGAGGAGGTTGGGGTGTCTGTTATGATATAAGGGGCTTGAAATACGGAATCATCGCACGTACAATCGGGGCTTTCTGTACCATCTCCATTGTTGATTGGATCACAAAATACGTGGAGTAAGCCTAAATAATGTCCGACTTCGTGGGTGACAGTCCGCCCTTTGTTGTAAAATGGATCGGTAAAGCAGCCTCCACCTGGACCAATGAGGGTCATCCCTGCTGCATCTAAACAAGAAGCAACATTGTCAGAACCAAATGCACAGGCATTGATAATGGCGGTTTGTCCTAAAAAATCTCCTGCTACAAAAGAGACGCCTAAACCTGAAAAAGCAGGATCAATGACTATATTTAAATAACCACTCCATTCAGGAATATTGTTTATATCTGGAAATGTTTGATTGTAGGTAATCGCTAAATCTCCTTCGGCAATACCGCTTTCGGGAGGATGGCTGTAGGTTGGTAAGCAAAATTCCACACAGGCATTTCCCAATTGTGTATCAGGAAAATTAGAAGAGACCGCATCCCAATTGACAATATCAGCATTGGACGCTGAATAGTCTGCATTTAAAATTGACACTTGATCTAAAACCAATGTTTCTAAACAAGCGATGTTGGCGGGCGTTGCATCGACGCCTTGATAATGAAAGGCAATGGGAATTACGACAGGTCCATTGCTACAATCAGGGTTTCTAAAGACAGATTTTTGATTGCCTTGAAATGACTTGAACTTGTTGAGTTGTTTTTGATGTTGGGCTTTAAATACGGGGTCACTCCAAAGCTCTTGCATCCGTTCTGTTGTTTGACAACGGCTTTCCTGCGCTACAACAGGCAAACATAAACTCAAAGAAGTTGCAATAATAATGAATAGAAGTAGTTGTTTTTGCATATTATGTTACTTAGCACTGCTTCTATTATACGGATTTTTATAACGATATGTTATAAAGCAAATAACTGCCTTTAAACCACAAACTTATACCCTACTCCCCTTACAGAACGAAAATATTCTGGGTTTTTGGGATCTGCTTCAAAACACTTGCGAAACTCCAAAATAAAGTTGTCGATGGTACGGGTATTTGGATAGACATCGTAGCCCCAAACTGACTCTAAAATGTGTTCTCTCGAAACGACTTGGTTTCTTTTGTCAATCAACAATTTGAGCAATTTCACTTGTTTGTTTGTCAAATCAATCGCTCCTAATTGGCAATCGGCTTTATAGGTTTTGAAATTGACTTTGTTCACGCCAAATTCATACACTTGAAATTCGTCTTCTTGCTCTGTTCCTTTGAGGCTGTGGCGCACCAAAATTTTGACTCTTAGCAAAAATTCTTCTAAGTTGAATGGCTTAGTGAGGTAGTCGTCTGCGCCTTGTTTTAGCCCTAAAATCCGGTCTTGTGCCGAGTCTTTTGCTGTCAAAAAGAGAATGGGCGTATCGGTATTTTCCAACCGAATTTGTTCACATACTTGCAAACCGTCCATTTCTGGCAGCATAATGTCTAAAACAACCATATTGAATCGTTGTTCTCTAAATTTTTTGAGCGCATCCACGCCATTTTCTACCGCAACCACTTCATATCCTTCTAATTCTAAGTTGATTTTGATTGCTTCTAAGATATTTTCTTCGTCTTCTACGACTAATATACGAATTTCCATAAAGATTGATGTTTGTTGAAAAGTTAATTACTTATACAACCTTAATATTCGGTCATCATTGTCATATTTGTGTAATAGAAATGTCATATCGTTTTTTTTTTGGAGAGAATGGACTCTTTATATTCTTAATTTCTAAATTCTAATTTTTTGGAGAGAACGGTTTGTCTTTCATCGTGAAGGATGGTCCCGCTGTTCGTTCTTATGGTGGCTTGCATTTTGGGCAGACACATGGGTCTGCCCCTACCCGCCAACGCTTCTGCCACCATACCACTGCCATCGGGTCTATTTTGGATGGTTTGAACGTTTTATTTCGTTTTTTTGTGGGTGGGCATGGGCAACCACAAGGGTTGCCCCTACATTTGGTTTTTTCGTTGATTTCTATTTGTGGGCATGGGCAACCACAAGGGTTGCCCATGGATTGTGGTGTTGTGTACTAAAAATCACTTGGATATGCTCCTTTTTCGGTCCATTCAGCTAAGGAGTTTTGTACCCATTCTTTGTCTTCTTGGTAAGTCATTCCAATCCATTTGCTTGAAGTCGATAGGACTTTCATTTGGATTTTGTCTTGGTTGATGAGTTCGTCAATGACGGGTGGGATGGGTAATTCTGCTTTGGGGTCTTCTGTATTATTGGCTACAAAGTTTTTAAAGTAGTCGTGTAGTTGGTTGAAGAAAGCAGGATGAAAGCCGAAGAAATTCATAGAGACTTGGTCTTTTTCTGATAATTCTCCTGGTGTTTCTGTGGTATGATGTAAAATTTTTCCGTCTTCCCTTGCGATTTTTTTGCCTTCAAAAATTGAGGTTAAAAAGGCATTTTCATCGACTTGACAGACCCCTCTATTGACTGTACCGTTGTCGCTCAAGGTGTTTACTAATTGATAGCCGACTAACCCGAATAAGGTGGGGCTTGTTTCGTCAGCTAAAAAGGTAGCGACTTGTACAAAAGCGTCTTCTCCGTAATAATCGTCGGCATTAATAACGGCAAAGGGTTCTTTTACGTGATCTTTTGCGACTAAAACGGCGTGAGCTGCGCCCCAGGGTTTTTGGCGATTTTCGATGACACTTGCATCTGCCTCCACAAAAGTATCCATTCCTTGAAAGACACAGGCCGTTTCAATTTTGCCTTCGTACTTCTTAATCACCTTTTCCTTAAATTCTTGTTCAAAATCTTTGCGAATTACAAAAACAACTTTATTGAATCCTGCTCGAATGGCATCATATACAGAATAGTCCATAATGGTTTGTCCATTCGGTCCGACTTCTTCCAATTGTTTTAAACCTCCATAACGACTTCCCATACCAGCCGCTAAAATTAAAAGTGTTAAATCTTTTTTCATTGTTTTTTGTTTTATTGTGATTGTGTGGCGAGTGACAGGTGACGGGTGGCGAGTGATTTTTGCTCCACCTGCCACTCATCACTTGTTCCTTTAAAAATGTGATACGTGACGGGTGGCGAGTGATTTTTGCTCCACCTGCCACTC
>Ga0209186_1000269_pt1 | contig 42705 bp, 29 predicted proteins | sample SidtaG_FD_187426 | JGI IMG/M metagenome (GOLD analysis project Ga0209186, IMG submission 187426) | Marine algal microbial communities from Sidmouth, United Kingdom - Sidmouth_Male2 metaG (SPAdes) (version 2) | ecosystem: Host-associated > Algae > Red algae > Unclassified | place: Sidmouth...
TAATTGTGGTCTGTCCATTTGTTGCCTGTGGATCGTAAATCCCATTCCAACCAAATGAAGTCAATCCATTAGCAGGCAATACATTCACATATTGGAATTGATGTACAATACCATTGTTACCTAAATAAATCCAATCTGCATTATTTACAGTGGCTCCTCCTATAGTAGTGGCAGTAGCATCCCAGGTAAATATAAATCTAGGATCCGATGGCACTCTCGCAATAATCGCAGAAGTTGTAGGAAACCCATTCAATTCATTCACATTTACTACAAATGCCAAAGCAGTTACGCCTTGAATATTACTTGGTAAAACAGTTGCCACCGGGGTTAAATCAGGTGAAGTATCGGGACAAACAGACTGGTCGGCTGTTATTGGCATCGTGACACTGCCTTGCTCGAAACTACATGGATTGGCGGGGTCAGTTCCATCATTACATTCAGTGGCATTGGCAACACCATCACCATCACAATCACTCTGAGCAATTGGGCTGTTTGGATCAGAAGCCAATTGGCAAATATTCAAACCTCCATCTATCAATACCTGACAGTCGTCCGCTGCATCAGCAGGGTTTCCACCATTGATACACTCTGTATAGTTGTCGATTCCTCCGCCATCACAATCCTGAACTGAGATAGGAGCAGTAGGATCCAAGACCCCGTTAATAGCCAACAGACCACAGATATACAGGGATTCGTCTAAAGCGACCTGACAGTCATCTCCTGCGTCTAATGGGTCTTCACCACTAGCACACTCAATAGCGTTGATTACACCGCCACCATCACAATCCAATCCTCCTAGTGCATTCGTAGGATCTTCGTTAAGCAATGCGCAAATATCAACACCAAGATTTGCTGCAACTGTGCAGTCATCGTCAGCATTCAATGGGTTACCGCTGCCATTACATTCCAACGCATTCGGTATTCCACCGCCATCACAATCAAGTGTTGCCAGTACATTTGTCGGATCAATAATCAGTACATCACAGATACTAATATCGCCAGCCTGCGCTTCAGCGCAAGGGTAGGACGCACATCCATAATCATCAGTAGGATCGTAGGGGTCATTTCCAAGAACACATTCTTCGTAGTTAGGTACGCCACCCTGGTCACAATCTTCCGTCGCTAGTGGGTGATTCGGATCGCCATTAATTAGAACACAAATATCTGGTCCGTTACCACCAATCGTTATCGTTCCGGTAGCTAAGCATCCATTAGCGTCAGCAACAATGACCTCATAAGCTCCAATCCCTAATCCTGTAGCAGTAGCTGTCATTTGATTTCCTGCCGCGGCATCCCATTGGTAAGCGTATGGTGCGACTCCATTCGTTCCTACTGCTGTCACTTCTCCAGTTGTAGAAGTGGCACAACTGACATCGACATCAACGGTTACCGATACGAGGATTGGAGCAGGATCGAGTATGACAACAACACTAACATCTCGGCATTCAGATCCGTCTGTAGCAGTTACAGTATAAGTACCTGCACAAAGACCAGTAGCTGTCGCTGTATTTTGACTGCCCGCAGCAGTATCCCATTGGTAGGAATATGGAGGAATTCCCGAAGTAAGTAGCACTGTGGCAATTCCATCACAAGAACCCACACAAGTAGGACTTTGATCTACAGTAATTGTATCAATTCCAGAACTATTGTCATCTAGAATATCCAGCGATGTTGTAGCAGTACATCCTTGTGAATCAGTAACAGTAATGGTATTAATGCCTGCACATAAGTCCGTTCTATCTTCTGTTGTGGCACCATCTGACCATAGGTAACTATAAGGTGGAACACTACCTGAAACTAATAAATCTGCCGTAGCAATACAAGCACCACATACTGTACTCGTACTGTTTAGTAGGATAATGTTTATTGGAGATTGCTCAAAAACCTGAGTACTTCCAGTAGCACTACATCCATTGGCATCAGAAACGGTTACTGTATAAGTTCCTGCAGAAAGCCCAGTGGCGGTATCAGTTGTATTTCCATTGCTCCAATCGTACATAAATGGAGTCGTCCCTCCAACAGGAGTAGCAGTAGCAGAGCCATCCGACGCGCCATTACAAATAAGAATTCCTCCTGGAACAGTAACAGTAAATGGCGCAGAATCATTGAGCAAAACATTGCCAGTGGCCATACAGCCATTGGTGTCAGTTACAGTTACTACATGAGTACCAGCAGATAACATTGTTGCCGTTGCGGTGTTTTCACCATTGTCCCATAAGTAGCTGTAAGGCGAGGTTCCGTTACTAGCAGTCGCTGTTGCAGAACCATCACTATTCCCAGTACAAGCTGGACTAGATATTACCATTACAGAAACTGTGATTGCGATTGGTTCTTCAATAACAATACTTGCTGTTTCAGTGCATCCTCCTGTATCTGTAACGGTTGCTGAATGTATACCAGCTGTCAATCCTGTTGCTGTTGCTGTTGTTTCTCCGTTGTCCCATTCCCAAGTGTAAGGTGCTGTACCTCCACTTGTTTCAATAATTGCAGATCCATCGCTTCCCCCAGCACAAGTTACATTATTAACAAGTGTGATCGCGACTACTGGAGCTGGTGGGTCAAGTATTGTAAGGGTGCCCGTACCGGTACAACCATTTGCGTCTGTCGCTGTAACGGTATAAGTACCTACTCCTAGTCCAGTAGCTATCGCAACAGTACTTCCTGAACTCCATTCATATGAATAAGGTGCCGTTCCCGCAGATGCAGTTGCACTTCCCGCTCCTGAGGTTGGTGTATTACAACTAATTGGTTCATCTAATGTGGTGGTAACAACAATAGACACTGGATCTGTTAGTGTAATCATCCCAATGTCCAAACATCCGTTAACGTCAGTAACCGAAACAGAATAGGTTCCAGCACATAGACCTGAGGCTGTAGCATTTGCCGATCCGTCAGACCATAGATAAGAGAATGGTGGTTGACCAGAAGTCGTTGTCACAGTAGCAATCCCATCACAGTTGCCCGCACACGTTGGTTCCTGGATAATATTAAGGGAATCAATGGCAAAGTCATCATTGTCATCAATTGTATAACTTGCTGTAGCAATACATCCTTGAGAATCTGTAATTGTCAAAGTATTAATGCCTGTGCATAAATTATTTCTGTCTTCAGTTGTAACGCCATCCGACCAAAGGTAGGTATACGGTGGTACACTACCGGAAACAAGAATATCAACCACCCCAACACAAGCACCACATGAGGTGTTAGTAACGTTTAAGTCAATAATATTGATTGGGGATTGTTCAAAGACCTGAGTACTTGCTGTTGCAGTACAACCAATAGCGTCAGTAGCAGTTAAGGTATAGGTTCCTGCGGATAAACCTGTAGTTGTTGCAGTAGCATCACCATTACTCCAAATATAAATATAAGGGGATTGACCGCCGACGGGTGTCGCAGTAACAGTGCCATCAGAAACACCATTACAGATTAAAATTCCAGAAGGAACAGTTACAGAGAACTCAGCAGGATCTGTAAGCAGGATACTAGCAGTTGTTGTGCACATATTAGCATCGGTAACGGTTACGATATGAGTGTTTGCATCTAGCATAGTGGCAGTTGGGGTAGTTTCACCATTATCCCAAGTTGTAGCGTAAGGAGGTGTTCCTCCAGTGCTTACTACTGTTGCTGAACCAGTACTACTTCCTGCACAATCAGGTTCATTGACCAAATCAACAGATGCAGATAAGAGATCAGGTTCACTAAGCAAAATACTACCAGTATTAGTGCATCCTCCAGCATCGGTAACGGCTACCGTATGTGTCCCAGCAGTAAGCGCTGTTGCTGTTGCAGTGTTTTCACCATTGTCCCACAGATAAGAATAAGGAGCGGTGCCGCCAGAAGCCGTTACTATGGCACTTCCGTCGCTATTGCCATTGCAGTTTATTTCAGTAACTAGTGCCACTTCTACTAGTAGCTCGAGTGGAGTGTCAAGCATGATTTCACTAGTGGCAATACAACCATTATTGTCAGTAACTGTCACTATGTAGGTGCCAGGACTAAGATTAGAGATCCCAGCTGTAACACTACCGTTATCCCAGGTATAGAAGTAAGGACTGGTACCTCCTGTTGGAGTTGCGGAAACAATACCGTCACTACTATCACTACAACTAACTGGTTGGTCTGCTGCAGTGGTTACAAGGAGGAGGTCTGGTTCCGAAATCATTACCGTGTCGACTATTGAACAGCTTTCAGAATCAGAAACTGTCACTACATACATTCCTGCACTCAAGCCTGTTGCTGTTGCGTTTGTCTGGTTTCCCGTTGCTGCATCCCATTGATATAGGTAAGGCATAACCCCATCCGTACCGACTGATGTCGCTGCTCCATTAGTATCTCCAGCACAAGCAATTGGAGTGGTCACAGTTGTAGTTGCCATGATGTTACAGGTGGCCACACATGTATAGCTCGATTGAGAGTCATCGTTTGGATCGTTCTCACCATTCATACACGGGGCGGGTTGCAGGTTGGCTGTAAATCCGATTTGATTTATTGGACATGCAATAGGGTTCGTAACTGTGACATTTGCAGTAATTGTACCGCCCTGGTTCAACAATATATCTTGGTTTTGAGTCCCTAAAAAACAGTTTGAAATTGGATCGTATAACCAGTTAAAGAAACTAGCGTATGTTCCCCCAATATCTCCAGTTCCATTTGGAGCGGAAAGATTCAACATACAGAATGTGATTGAAATTGGGTTGTTTTCATCATCATTATAATTATTCCTAGTTTCTTCAAAAAATACTGAAATAGTACCATTGCCACCTGGCTGCAAAGGATCTGGCGTAACACTTCCTAAAGATAATGAAGGATTGTTTAAACATTGTGCACTTAAAAAAGAGATAGTAACCGCTACCAGTATTGCTAGGGTAATAATTTTTTTCATAATGGAGAATTTTAAGAGGGTATCGAATGAATTATCATTGGTAAAATAAAAACAAATATATAAAGGTAGACATTTGTCTTAAACAATCCTTATTCGTTTACACAAATATTTACCACAACCTTCCACGTTTAAACTTTGGCAATAATTTTGAACGACCAATCTAAGCATAACTTATTTTTGAGAATGATTGGGAAACTTAAATTTATTTTAACTAGATGACAATATCATCCATGCTTGCTGTAAAATAAAATGATGAAAACAACTGCTTTACCCGATATTCAGAGTATAATTTCAATCGGTTATTTATACTTGATACTGTTAGGAATTTTAAATGAAACTTTTTTTTATAACCAAATGGGAATCAATATATTGAAGTACACCGCCATCATGGATGTATTACTTAGCCCAATTGCACTTCTAACTTCTAAATTCTCAACAATTATTATTTTTACTACTGTAATTTTCACGGTATTCCGAGGACCAAGTTTTATTGCAAAAAATAAGGATAAAAAATGGATTAGGAAGGTGTTTTCTCTAGATGATACACTTTCGGTTGCTGCAATAGAAAAACAATTTCTTAATTCCTTTCTTGTTTTCTTGATAATTATCTTACTTGGTTTCTTTGTTGGAACAGGAATTGGTAAAGGCGAACGAATAAATAGCGAGATCAAGGAAAACAAGGTTAAATTTGTAGACAAACTAACCTTTGTAGACAATAGTAAAGAAGCAGTTAAAATAGTTGGAAACAACAGTGTCTATATATTCTATCTTATAGAAGGCGATAGAAATGTTAAAATTACTCCTATTAATGGAATATTAAAACGAATAGAAGACATTAAAGAATCAAAACTGGAAGATCTTGATTAACAATTAAATTAATGCGTTAATGTCAGCGTTTATTACAAGCTTGAAGGAATATTTATGACCCATTCTACCGTTTCAATAGTATTTGGAAGATAAAAGGTATGAAATTGACCTGTCGGTCCATAATGCTGATCGGAATTCTCTATTTTCTTTTCTTCAACATAAATTTTTCCATCTTCTTTTTTACCCTCAATCCCAAAAACGTAAACTGGAGGTGTTTCAAACACCTTAACTCTAGCACTTTCTTCATATGCAAGTTCAGTTTCTACATAAATATAGTCAGCATCCCAATACTTTATCTGTACGTTTGTAGAATCCAGTAAAATGGTAAGCGTCTTAGAATTGTTGACGGGAATTTCGTCCTGAAATGTAGTGACTTCCTGCGCGCTCAAGCATAAAACAGTACACAGCAAAAGTGGAATGAGTAAATATCGCATTCCACAATTTAACAGTTTATAAGCAAAAAGTAAAGCAATAGTTACCAATGCTAACACTTTTGAGCCATCAAACATCAGACAGCAGACCACCTTCAATTCAATAGTTCACCTATCAGCTTATGGTACTCAGGAAATTCCGAAATATTATTATGACCAGCACCTTCAATAGTATACAAAACGTCAGGTCGCTTCAGTATTGCTGCCAGTTCCTTGCTATGTTGATAAGGGACCAACTCATCCACAGTTCCATGAATCAAGTAAACTGGTGCCTCAATAGAAGGAAGGTTTCCAGCATTATCCAACTTGAAAGAAAGTAACTGTTTTATAGGCAACACAGGTGGCAACATCTCTGAAGCCATAGCCGGAAAACTCAAAAAAGGAGTCTCCAAAATTACTAGACGACAGCTTACAGTGCGCGCCAGATTTGTTGTGATGCCCGTTCCCATAGAACGCCCATACAATACAATCTCCTTGTCTGTATACTGTTCTTTTAAGTAGGCATAAAACAGTTGTGCGTCTTTTGTCAATGCGCGTTCTGTTAACTTGCCAGTGCTTTTGCCATAACCACGAAAATCAGGAATGAGAACATCGTACCCCAGTTTCAAAAAATCTGGCGCCACCATTCCCCAGTCTTTAAGCGACCCCGCATTGCCATGATGATAGAGCACAACGCCTTTTTTGGGAAGATCTGTCTTTGCAAAAATAGCATGAAGATGTACGTCCTTTTCAGGATTGAGCGTTACCTCCTCAAATTGAAATGGAAAGGTAAATATATGATCTTTGGATAATGACTCAGGATGAAACATCATGCTTTTCTGATTTTTGTACAACAGGTAACAAATCCCAAAGTAAATAACCAGAGTGAAGACCGTTAATACCAAAAATACCTTTGCTAAACTCATATTGTGATTATAAATTTTGTTGCCAATTCTGATCTAATTTTACCAAAATCAAAATTTGAATTATCAATAACCTCAGAACGTTAGGCAACGTTCTGGTAGTTAAATTCGTATTCCTTATGAAAGAATGTATCGCATTCAGACAACAAAAAAAGCAAAAATTCTAAAGAATCTTAATTTTTTAGTAGATTTGTATACCACACGCCACAACCAAACTTGGAATTGTCTAACACGGAAAACAAAACGATGAAAAACAGAATATCAATTCTCAATGTAATTCTATTCGCTATCCTGTTCGGTATTACACATACCACATTTGCTCAGGATGCACATTGGTCACAGTTCTCTTCTACTCCCCTTAGGTTAAGTCCTGCAATGGCTGGAGTCTTTGATGGCGACTGGAGAGCAGGTGTGAATTATCGCGAACAATGGGCAAGCGTTATCGGCCCTAATCCATACCGTAGTGTGCATGCTAGTGGTGAAGCTCGTTTCTTTGGATTCGGCCAAGATTACTTCACAGTAGGCCTTAATCTCATGAATGATGTTGCAGGTTCTGGGGGCTATACTACCAACGAAGGACACCTTACCCTTTCTTACTTAAAGCAAATGGCAGGCAACAGAAGATACGGTTCTGCACATTACCTTGTTGTTGGCGCTCAAGGTGGCTTAGGACAACGAACAGTGGACTGGGATGACCTTTCCTACAGCTCTCAGTTTAACGGTGATGTTTTCGATCCCAACTTACCAACCAATGAGCCAACTGGAATTAGTAGTACACTCTACCCAGATCTCAATGCTGGATTGATGTGGTATGGCGTATTCAACGAAAGACAAAGCATTTATGCAGGTATTGGTGCACACCACCTAAATAAACCAAACATCTCCTTCGCTGATGGCAGTAGCAACGACTTTCTTCACATGAAAATCAGTGCTTACATTGGTGGAGAATATCCACTAAGCGACCGTTTAAGTGTTATGCCTTCCCTACTGACAATGTTTCAAGGACCATCATTAGAAATGACTGGTGGAGCGAATATCAGATATAAATGGGATGACTACGGCGATTTTGCACTTAGACTTGGTGCTTCAGGACGATTAGTCAGCAAAGACAGCGCTTTTGGAACTGATGCCATTACTGTCTTGGCTGGGTTGGAATACGAAAGAGTCGTGCTTGGTATTAGCTATGATGTTAATACTTCTACTCTTGTGCCTGCTACCAACAGAAGAGGCGCATTTGAAGTGTCACTATACTACACACATCCTGGAAAAACTAAAGGAGATGTGAAATGTCCTAAATTCTAATTCTGGACAGAAAGATATTGAAAACCCGGCATTGTTCGGGTTTTTTTATTTTAAATAGCGACTATATTCAACATTATTCAAGCACCAATTACATATGACATTGCAATTATCGGTGCTGGCATCGTAGGTCTCGCTACTGCTTATGAATTAATCAAGAATCAACCAGGACTCAATATTGTTATCCTTGAGCGTGAAACACAGTCTGGGCAGCACCAAAGTGGTAATAATAGTGGTGTTATTCATTCTGGCATTTACTACAAACCTGGGAGTCAAAAAGCAATCAACTGCTTTAACGGATATCAATTATTGTTAGACTTTTGTGACCTGCACAACATCCCATACAACATCTGTGGTAAGTTAATTGCTGCTATTGAAAATTCTGAGCTCAAACAACTAGAAAAATTACGACTCCGAGGCCTCGAAAACGGCCTGTCTGATATCTCTTATTTAACACCAAAACAGATATATGAAAAAGAACCCCATCTCCAATGCCTTAATGCAATTTGGGTGCCGCAAACAGGAGTTGTCAGTTTTCCGTTAGTCGTAAAAACGCTTGAAAAATTACTGAAAGACCTAGGTGTATCACTGTTGTTCGAGCATCGAGTTACCCAAATCAAAAGCCAGGACAATCAGGCGGTGGTGACCACGAATCTCAAGACTGTTGTTGCTAGCACTGCGATCAATTGTGCAGGCACATACAGTGATCAGTTGGCAGGATTCCCTAAGTCTGTTAGGATTGTACCATTTCGAGGAGAGTATTGGAACATAAAACCTCAAAAGGCACATTTAGTCAATCACTTGATTTATCCAGTGCCCAACCCTGAATTACCGTTTTTAGGTGTTCACTTTACAAGACGAATAGACGACACAGTAGACATTGGTCCCAATGCAGTGTTAGCCTTCAGCAAGGACGGGTATCGATTTCGAGATATTCGGTGGCGGGAGTTTTTTAAGGTACTACGCTTTCCTGGTTTCTGGAGGCTGATTAAGGCATTTGCAGGTATTGGTTTCAAAGAACTAAGGCGATCTGGCTCTAAAGCACAATTTCTTAAGGAAGCGCGACGCTATATGCCTTCACTAACAATGAATGATCTCGAGCGGGGAGGCGCAGGTGTTAGAGCTCAGGCAGTGACTCAGGATGGAAAATTAATGGATGATTTTCATATTATCAGAAAAGGAAGAGTTGTGCATGTTCTGAATGCGCCATCTCCTGCTGCAACTTCCTGTTTTTCAATCGGAAAGGAAATCGCAAAGCTGATTGATATATAATAAACTTTTTAAATCAGTTATTTTCCTCTTTGACAAAATGTTTGAAATTATATAACTTTCGGTAATGAATGAGAAACTACTCTTTATGGTAGAATTTATTCTGCCTCAGCACTTAGAAGGAAAATTGGTTGAACGTCTTGCTCGTCAACGATCAATTGCAGATGAATTATTTAATGACGACTTTCTGATAAGTTATTCATTATCAATAGAACGTAAGCGTGTTTGGCTCATGCTTTCTGCTGTATCTGAAACAGAAATGAAACAAATCATTGACATGTTTCCAATCTCTGCCGAGTTAGAATATGATTATTGTCTAGTTGATTTTCATATTACAAAACCATTTGAATTGCCTGAGTTTTCCTTAAACTAGAATCGAAAACCTCTTTTTCGAAGACAATTATAAATGTTTATTCTTGAGTCTACTACGAAAAGTACTTTTTTTTACTTAAAATCGAGGCAGAGATATTTTGAGCAGCAGTTAACCCTTGTTAATAGCACTACTACTTGTAAATAAAGGAAAGAGCGAGGACCTGCCTGCTGCACAACGGAAGGCAGGCTAAAAAAATATCGAAAACGATTGGTCCGACTTTCGGTGGTCCGACAATTCGGTGGTCCGACTTTCGGTGGTCCGACTTTCGGTGGTCCGACTTTCGGTGGTCCGACTTTCGGTGGTCCGACTTTCGGGTTTGGGCAAAAGAGACTTTTAGGAGTGGGCTCAACCTTTTTCTTCAAAAAAAAAATGTTACCTCATGTTTTCACGCTACCAAACCAATCTATAATCAATATGATGTTGAAATTTGGGATAAATGTTAGAAATTATTAAAAAGTTTATCGACTAATTAGAAACGTCAAAGCAGTAATCTATAATCGCTTGTTTTAAAAGGAATAATTAGAAATAATTCACTGAAAATGAGAAGTAATATTATCCTTTTGATAATTAAGTAATATTAAAGATGTTGGTGTAAAACTTTTTATTTTGTACTTTTAATCCCAAAGTCTGGAGATTGAACTTTGAAAGCAAGACAAGGTACTTCTAGTTTTATCTTTTTTCTCTAGATAATTTTTTCTTTTTACTAAACAAACTACTACATGAGAAGTTTCTGCAACTACACACTTCTGGTAGCACTACTATTAGCAGGAAGCATTAATTTTATGCTTGCTCAATGCAGTGGAGGGCCGTTAACCCAATTGCCAGTAACAGATAATTTCGATGCGACTACCGTTGGAACAGTTACTTTCAATGAATTTCAGAATTCGCCAAATGGTCAAATCGATTGGAGGGCACACACTGGAGCCACAACATCCACAAACACAGGACCCACAGGAGATGTCACTGGTGCTGGTAATTATATTTACATGGAAACCTCTTCTCCAGCAGTAGCAGGAGAAAGAAGTATGCTTGTTAGTGATTGCCTCGACTTAACCAATTCCGTCAATCCTGTGCTTGAATTTTATTACCACCTTTATGGTAGTTCAATCAAGAGTTTCGATGTCAACATTGATGTCAATGGGGTAGTCACCAATTTGCTCAATTTTACGGGGCAACAACAAACAACAAATGCTGATCCTTGGCTAAAATCAACTATAAATCTTTCTCCTTATATAGGGAATTCAGTTCAAATCCTATTCGAAGGCGAAATTCTAATTGATTCCAGTGGATTTACATTCAATGGTGATATGGCAATTGATGAAATTGCTATTACAGATCCTTTACCGATGGATATTGGTGTGGAATCTATAGATCAACCACAATCCGCATGTCAGTTGACTACTGCAGAAATTATTACCGTAACACTAGAAAATTATGGTACTTCTGCTGAATCAAACTTTCCAATTTCTTATACCATCAATGGAGGAGCACCAGTCACGGAAACCTTTACAGGAACGCTTAATCCGTTAGCTGTAATGACTTATTCCTTTACAACTCCAGCAGATTTATCCGCTGTTACTACCCATTCAGTGGTGTCTTACACATCACTTGCTATGGATAGTAATACGGCAAATGATAGCACTTCAACCATCATCATCACAACAGGTGGCGCAGGTCTTCCGTTTCAGGATAATTTTGATAGCTATCCTGATGGAACAGTAATTTTCCCACAATTCGAAAATAGTCAAAATGATCAATTAGATTGGGAAGTTAACTTTGGTACTACCTCATCCATCGATACTGGTCCGGAAGATGATGTATCTATTGGTGGCGGATATCTTTACACAGAAACTTCTGGCGCCTCCCTTGGTGATTCGGCGGTGCTTTGTACTGAATGTATCGATTTGTCAGGGTTGATGAATCCAAGGCTTGAATTTGGATATCATATGTATGGTGGATCTATCGATCGATTAGAAGTCATTGTCTCAAATGGGTCAACCTCTACAGTTGTTTTTGGACTATCTGGCCAACAACAAACTGCCAATAATGATCCTTGGAAAAATGCTTCTGTCAACCTTGGAGCTTATGTTGGACAAGTCATTTCAATTTGTTTTAAAGGAACAGTAAAAGGTGACGCCTCGAATTTTTTCTTTAACGGTGATATGGCGCTTGATGAAGTTATGATTATTGATCCGTTACCCAATGATATTGGAGTCTCCGATATTCTTGATCCACAATCCGCTTGTATTCTTACGAATAGTGAGGTCGTTACAGCTGAAATCACAAACTTTGGAAGTACTAACGAAACTGGATTTGATATTAGTTACAATATAAATGGGCCAGGTGGACCTGTTACTGTTACAGAGAATGTTGGTTCGCTAGTTGTAAACTCTGGTACCACAGCTAATTATACCTTTACGGCACCAGTAGATATGAGTGCACTAGGGTTGTATTCCATAGATGTATGGACATCTTTAACTACTGATATTAATGTAAACAATGATTCAAGTAGTGTATCATTAACCTCTGGAGGAGCTATAATTCCACAAACAGAAAACTTTGATTCCTATGCTGATGGAACTGTGATCTTCCCTGAATTATTCAACGACCCCAATGATCAATTAGAATGGGAAGTTAACTTTGGTACGACCAGTTCTACCGCAACAGGTCCAGAGGATGATGTCACTATCGGTGGAGGTTATATTTACACAGAAACATCAGGATCTTCTCTAGGAGATGAAGCAACAATTTGCACAGGATGCATTAATTTAACGAATGCCGTCAACCCAAGACTAGAGTTCTATTACCATATGTATGGTGGTTCTATTGATACCCTAGAGGTATCAGTGACTAGTGGGGCAACAACTACAGTAGAGGCCTTGTTAATTAATCAACAACAAACTACGAATACTGATCCGTGGAAAATGACCACAGTAAACTTATCTGCTTATGTTGGTTCAGTAGTTAGCATCTGCTTTAGAGGTAATGTTAAAGCTGACGTCTCTGGATTCTTTTTTAATGGTGATATGGCGCTTGATAATATTGCGATACTTGATCCATTACCGAATGACCTTGGAGTTAGTAAAATTCTTTCCCCAGAATCTTCGTGTCAGTTAAGCAATAGTGAGCCAGTTACCGTAGAGATTTCAAATTTTGGAAGCACACCAGAAACCAACTTTGATGTTACCTATCAGCTGAATGGGCCAACTGGTTTAGTTACACAGACAGAAAGTGTTGGCGCCTTGAATATACCCTCAGGTGCTGTAGATACGTTTACCTTTACCACTCCAGTAGATTTAAGTATTTTGGGTAATTATACCTTAAATGTATGGTCAGACCTAACAGGAGACAGTAACCTGCCAAATGATAGTGTGGGCGTAACTACGATTCGAACTGGAGGTCAGGTAATGCCAGTAAATGATAATTTTGACGTTTACGCTGATGGAACAACCATTTTTGCTAATCTGTTTAATGAAACAAATGATGATTTGGAATGGCAAGCGAATAGTGGAGGAACGGGTTCCGTTGGAACTGGTCCTGACGATGACGCTTCTGGGGGGGGATCATACATCTATATAGAATCTTCTGGAGCACTTGATGGAGAAACAGCAATTATCTGTACAGATTGTATTAACCTTACAAACGCTGTTGCACCTCAACTCGAATATGCATATCACATGTTTGGTAGTTCGATAGGAAGGTTAGACGTTTTTGTAGAAACAGGAGGAACTGTAACTCATATAGATTCTTTGATCGGCCAACAGCAATCATCTAGTGTTGATTTCTGGGAACCGAAAACTATAGATCTTACTTCGTTTGTCGGGTCTGTAATTACAGTTTGTTTTGAAGGAACCGTAATCGAAGATGCTACTAATATCACTTTTAGAGGAGATATGGCACTGGATAACATTATTGTCCGTGAGCCACCGCCATGTCCTGATCCCTTTTCGCTTACAGCAGTCAATATTACTGATGTCACAGCAGATATTACTTGGACAACAGGAGGAAATGCGATTGATGCCACTGTGATTTATGGACCTCCAGGGTTTATTCCTGGTACACCAGGTAATGGTGAAGTCGTCATCAACCCAGCTACAAATCCGCAAACTATAACTGGATTAATACCATTGACTACTTATGACTTTTATGTCATTGAAAACTGCGGACCAACCGACGGATCGAGTTTAATGATCGGACCTCGCAATCTATCTACTGCTTGTGCCCCCTTTCCAACTCCAGGAAATTATATTTGGAATGCGATACCAGTAACGAATTTCCCTTATACAAATAGCGGAAATACTGCGTCATGCTACCTAGACGACTTTTCGTTTGGAGGAACAGAATCTCCTGATGTATTCTACAATATAATGCCAGATCCTTGTGCTAATGAAGTCACAATCTCACTTTGTAATTCGAGTTTTGATACCCGATTGATCATCATTAATGCACTAGATTCTACTGTAATTGTCGAAAATGATGATTTCTGTGGACTACAATCTGAAATCACTTACGCCATTACAAACCCAGGACCAATTCTGGTAGCAGTTGAAGGATTTGGAACAACATCAACTGGAAATTATACGATTGATGTAACTCAAGTAATTAGTACAAGCTTTGATTCCGTTATAGTGGCTGGTAATCGATTGAGCTGCCCAGGCAATACCGATGGGACATTGTTCGCCAATATTTATGGTGGGGCCTATCCTCGTACTTATCAATGGAGCAATGGTGCTACAACAAGTTATGTAACAGGATTAAATCCAGGAATATTTACAGTGACCCTGGCAGACAACTGTGGAGGTCTTGCAATTGATAGTTTTGAAATATTAGATGCATTGGTACCTGCTGTAAATTCAGGCGGTATTTCGCAATCGATCTGTATTGGTGGTGCGATCCAGTTAGGGGGAAATCCAACAACCAACCTGCCATTTGATACATTGTTTACGGCCTTCGGTGTAGAGTTTCTCGGAGAGGAATTAATTAAACATACCTTAGATATTCCAAGTGCTCCCGCTGTTGTAGGTAATAATTTGGTAGGTGATCTTTTCGCTGGAGATTTCGGACCAGGTGGATTCTTTGCACTAGATAATGATGGTGATCAGCTTGTGAAGGTTGATACAATAACAGGTGTTGTAGCAGTCGTAGGACCAGTGGCTAAGCCAGCAGGGCATACATTTACAGGACTTGCTTGGAATTCAACTACTGCTACTATGCATTCTACTACTACAGACGGAACGGTGAGCGAGCTTAATGAGATTGATTACAATACTGGGGCAGTACTTTCTACTGTGGCTTTAGATGCGTTAATTCCAATATGGCTTGCCATTGACAACTTTGGTGTTGCTTATACCTTTGATATCGATGATGATTTCATAAAAATGGTTGATCTTGCTACAGGTTTGACTACACCTTTACCTAATCCAGTTGGTTTTGATGGAAATTTTGCACAAGATGCTGATTTTGATCCATTTACTAATGATTTGTATTTAGCAGCTTATAATAATGATGTTGGACAAGCAGAATTACGCAAAGCGGATTTGACAACAGGGGCTACGACCTTGGTTGGCCCAGTCGCTGGGCAATGGACTGCTTATGGAATTATAGGACCACCAGTTTATACTTATAGCTGGACGCCGACGATTGGTTTAGATGATCCTACATCTTCTAATCCGATTGCTAATCCAACAACGACGACTACTTATACATTGGAAGTAATGGATTTCTGCGGTGTTGTTGCTTCTTCCGCAACTGAAGTGGTGGTTAATCCACTACCAATTGCAGATGCAGGAATGGATATCAATCAATGCTCAGATGACTTTACAATTCTAACCGCAACAGGAGGTAGTATCTACTCCTGGAGTACTGGTGAGCAAGGGGCAACTATTGTCGTCTTACCGGATTCAGCTACGACCTACTACGTTACAGTAACGGACAACCTCTGTACTGCAATTGATAGTGTCACTGTAACTCCTGTAGCTACTGTGATACCAATGGTTACTATATTGACTGGAACGATTCTGGAAAGTACACCAGCATCCACGTATCAGTGGTATTTTGACAACATGGCGATACCAGGTGCCACGATGCAGACCTACATACCTGCACAAAACGGTGTGTACTGGGTAGAAACGACTGACCTTAATGGTTGTATGGCTGATTCTTACGGCGATTCCATATTTGTCCAGTGGGTGAATGTACTAGAAATTACAACCGTAGAGACCTTCGAAGCTTATCCGAATCCCGTAACCAACGACTTATCTGTTAATGTGGTGAGTGCCATTCGGGATGAATTTACGCTAAGGGTGGTTGATGTTGTTGGACGAACCGTTCACGCTGAAAACATTACTGTGAATAATAGTTTTTCTACTAGTATTGACTTCGGACAACTTCCAAGTGGCGTATACATGGTCCAACTCTACAATGACAAGGGCGCACTGCAGAAACGTATTATAAAACAAGAATAACATTCATAAAAAAGCCAGTAATTGTTTACTGGCTTTTTTTATCTTAGCCCTGTGAGTGAACTGATTAGTATATTGATGCCAGTTAAAAACGCTGTGCCCTACCTTAAGGAATGCCTAGAGTCCATCCTTCAACAAACCTATACGAATTGGGAACTGCTGGCAATCAACGACCACTCTTCTGATCAAAGTCCTGAAATGTTAGCCGAATACGCAGCAAAAGATCCAAGGATTCAAACCTATACCAATACTGGTGAAGGAATAATCACAGCGCTTAGATTGGCGTATGAACGTAGTGCGGGCCTCCTAGTCACGCGAATGGACGCAGACGACACTATGCCGCCAAATAAACTAAAACGGCTCTCAGGTGCCTTAAAAACGTCCGGAAAGGGTTGCCTGGCCACCGGTCTTGTCCATTATTTCTCGGATGCCACAATGGGAGAAGGCTATAAACGTTATGCCGATTGGTTAAATACCTTGACCAGCACTAGCAGCAATTACGAGGATATTTATCAGGAATGCGTGATTCCGTCTCCTTGCTGGATGGTGCATCGGGAAGATCTGGACAAATCTGGTGCTTTTCTCCCAAATCGCTATCCTGAAGACTACGACCTCTGCTTCCGGCTTTACGAAGCCGGCATTACTGTTGTTGGCGTCAATGAGGTGTTGCATGAGTGGCGAGACCACCCAGTGCGTTCTTCCAGGACCGATGAGCACTATGCTGATAACCGCTTTATGGCATTGAAAATCCACTACTTCCTAAAACTGGAATATCAAAAAGACGATCAATTGTTGCTGATTGGCGCAGGGAAAAAGGGCAAACTGATTGCGCGTAAGTTGCTTGAAGCTGAAGTCAAGTTTCATTGGGTCAGCAATAACCCAAAAAAGATTGGAAAGGACATTTATGGCGTTATTGTCGAATCACTTGAAACGCTTGAGCTTGTTTCCCCTTTGAAGGCGTTGGTGGCGGTTACTGGGCCATCCGACAAGGCGGAGTTGGCTATCCAATTTGAGGCGCTTCACTTAAAGAAAGGGACGCATTACTGGTGGCTTGGGTAGGTGTTTTTTTAGTGGCAATGCCTCATTTCGACCCTCATTCGGCACCCCGCCGGGCGGCGATCCGCTATCCAGCACTCTCAATGCTTATAACACACAACGCTACGCTGCTTCGTTGCAACGCACTGCATTGTTCAAACGTTCAAACAACACTTCCTATCGGTTTGCCGGGGTTGAATTTGTTGTGTTTTACGCACTCAGACTAAAGGTTCTCCTGTAAGTAAAGCCTATTTGCTGCGCAAAGGAAGACAGTTCACTCACACTAAGGGTTTTCCTGTAAGTAAAGCCCTTCGTCCTCGTGTTTGTTTATAAACTAATGGTTTTATAATATTTATAGTTTAATTCATTAACATTAGAAAAATTCAATGCCATATGGCTTCCTTGTGGGTTGATAAACGTCAAATCAGTAGTGCTCCCAATCAATATTGCAGGTGGAACTTCTGGAGGTCTGACTTCGTAGCATGGCAATGTATAGTCGAGATACCGCCCCATCCAACCCGTATCCAATAATGGGTCTGAGAATTCATTAGATCCGCTCGACCAGAAATTAGTAGACAGAAAATGAGATAAATTTGGCACATCGTATCCCACATTATGAATGATCGACATCCGATCGCTGTTCCACAAAGGCATTACTGAATCCATTACAGTTGGCAGCCCAAACTCACCAGATGACATTGAAGCGGTGGTGTGGTTGAAGCCCGACAAAACCTGGTTATTGGTGTATTCTGTCCCAGCGTTCTTTTCAAATTGGGTCTGAGCGTTTCATAGTCAAGACGCCGTTGTCCAGTATGTGGGATGATAGTATATTATCGTTTACAGGATTGTTAATTAAGTCATTTAACAGTGGCGATGCCATAGACTTAACAGGCAGTTTCTGTAAATGGAGAGTGCCCGCAGCAAACATTCCTCCCATCGACAAGAATTGACGCCTATTCCAGTCAATATGGTCTTGTTGATGTACTTGATCTTTTTTTAAAGTATTACTTGAGTCTTTCTTAGAATTCATTGATTCAACTTTTGAGTAAATAAAGGGAAATTAATTTAGTAAGCATCAAGATTCTGAGCAGTTACATTCTTTGGACTGAACAAAATATATGCTTATTTCTAAAAACAGTAAAATGTTTTAGGTAACTCTTTTGTCAGTAGTTAGGAGAGGAAAGTCACATCTGCTTAAGCATCAAAGGACTAATTAATTTAGTGTCGAGGTCTTTTGGACCAATTCGATCTTTAGAATTGTGTAAACAATTATTAAGTTGAACGGACTAGATCGTAATTCTATTTTGATTAACACATAAGTTAATATTTATATCGTATGAATCCAAATATAAAAGATTGTATTATTACCATCAAGGAAATAGACTAACATTGCCAACCAAATACAAAGTGAAGCTGAGAGAAGCTGCCATTATTTGTTCGATAACTATGGGAACTTGAGCCTGTATATTATTGTATCAGCCTATAATTAATCACTCACAATTAAGTGCACTCCGAAAAGTCTCTTTTGTCCAAACCCGAAATGTCGGACCACATCGTTTTCAAGAATTTTAAAGTCCTCGCTCTATCTTTTATTTACAGGATGTAGCGCTATTAACAAGAGTTAACTGCTGTTCTAAAATTCTTTCAGCCTCGATTTTGACCAAAATAGTACTTTTCGGAGTAGACTCACAATTAATAATTAACAATTATAAATACATTATTCGTAATTAAATAACTAAATTTGCAGCAAATTCGGGCATTTTGATAACATTTTCGTGCTCAATTTGTTTAACTACTAATTTAATAATTAAAATTGTAAAACACTATGGCTTTTAAATTACCAGAATTACCATACAGCTACGATGCATTAGTGCCAAACATTGATGCGAAGACGATGGAAATTCACTACGGAAAACATCACCAGGGATATACGAATAAATTGAATGCTGCCATTGAAGGCACACCACTTGCAGACAAATCGATTGAAGCGATCTTAGCTAATGTTTCAGAACACGGAAACGGCGTTAGAAACAACGGTGGCGGATTCTACAATCACAGTTTATTTTGGACTGTCATGAGTCCTAAAGGAGGTGGTAACCCTTCTGGTGCTATCGGAGAAGCAATCAATAAAGATTTCGGTTCTTTCGGAGCATTCAAAGAAAAATTTAGCGCAGCAGCAAAAACGAGATTCGGTTCTGGTTGGGCTTGGTTAATCGTTAAAGAAGACGGTTCTCTAGCCGTTACGTCTACGCCAAACCAAGACAATCCGCTCATGGACATCGCTGATGACAAAGGAACACCAATCCTTGGTCTTGACGTTTGGGAACACGCGTATTACCTAAACTATCAAAACAGAAGACCAGACTACGTTGGTGCTTTCTTCAACGTAATCAATTGGGATGAAGTAAACAAGCGTTTGGCAGCAGCAAAGTAATTTGTAATCGCTCGTTTTAAGAGAATTAAGATCCACCAGTTCCTGGGAATTCGGTGGATTTTTTTGATTTTGGATGTACTGTTTTTTTGGAAGTTTGAGCACTCTGAAAGTGCGGCATCTGCCAGCCCAAGTTAAAACCTTGGGTGAAAGTGTCACACAAAAACCGGAGCGCTGAAAGTGCGACATAATTCCCAATCTATGACGCACTTTCAGCGCTCAAACTAGGGCGAGGTGTTGGAGTCCCAGGGTTTCACCCTGGGCTGGCAGATGACACACTTTCGAGTGTTCAAGCTCGAGCCAATCCCCAACCCCATCCAGATATTCAAAAAATCAACCATTGATCAGTAACAATTGACAATTTCTATGTAGCTTTGATCATAATCATGAAAAAAACAAACCGTAATATCCTAATTGCCATCAGTGTAATACTGATTGTGCTTATTATCTACTTCTTTTTTGACATTGTTAGTTGGCTCATCATTGCATGGATATTGTCGCTCCTCGGTCAGCCGATGATGCGATTGCTAGAGAAGATTAAAATCGGGAAATTCAGATTGGGAATCAATGCCCGAGCCATCATTACACTGCTTAGCTTTTTTGTCATTATCGTTGCGTTCATCGCATTATTTGCACCCGCGATTGTGCAACAAGCCAGAAACTTAGCTACAGTCGATTATAGCGCTATTGTGGTGAGCCTGGAAGAACCCATTGCCCACTTTACGGAACGATTAGTCAATATGGGGCTGGTTGAAGGCACAGACAATTCCCCTACGGAGTTTATTAGAGACAACGTGATTGCCAAACTCTCTCCTACTAAGATTACTAACGTATTTAGCACCGTGATTGGAGCGACGGGCAATCTCCTGGTGTCAATTTTCTCAATCATCTTCATTACCTTTTTCTTTCTTAAAGACAATGGTTTGTTTATGAATGGATTACTTACGATTGTCCCAGCCCAATACGAGTCAGAAACTAAGAATATTATCGACAGTTCTATCCGAATGCTAACTCGTTATTTTGGTGGCATCCTCATACAAGTTACCATCGTGACCATCTATCTCTCCGTTATTCTAGGGATTCTCGGCATTCCAAGCGCCTTGCTGATAGCTTTTTTCGCGGCCTTCATCAACGTCATTCCTTACATAGGTCCAATGATTGGTGGCGCATTCGGCATTTTCATTGCCATTTCCTCTAGTCTCGATGCGGATTTCTACACGGTGATGGTGCCTATGATCCTCAAACTCATTGCGGTGTTCGTGAGTATGCAAATGTTCGATAACTTCCTCCTACAGCCTTATATCTACTCCAACAGCGTCATGGCGCACCCACTCGAAATCTTCATCATCGTACTCGTCGGTGCTAAGTTAGGCGGCATTCCTGGTATGGTGTTGGCCATCCCGCTTTACACGGTTTTTCGTGTCATCGCAAGCGTTTTTCTCAGTGAATTCAGGATTGTTCAATCGCTTACCGAAGGGCTCAATAAGCCAATGACTTAGATAGTTGGTTCTGTTTAGATTGTTTTTTGGGCGCGTATGCTGGACGGGCGGCGATCCACTACGAGGTAGTGTAGCAAGCGAAAGCAGATGTTTCTTTTATCATGAACATCTTTTTCCTCTTAAAAATTCTGTTCTGTATTAAACTGACATAAATAAAAAAAGAGCCATGTTGCCATTGCTCTCTTATAATTTTAGGATAAGTTGGTTGGAATAATAAATATTACCAAGGTCTTTTGTTTTTAACTCGGACACGTTTTGGTTGTAGCTTAGGAAACGATAAAAAAGTTTCTAATTTTATGATGAGAGTAGAAATAATTTGTATCATAGTTTTACGTTTAAAAGGTTAAGACATTACGGGTTGAAGTGCCTTTATGATTACAATTTGCAGATAATAATTAGGATTCGCAAGTTAATATGAAATACGGAACCAAAATAATCCCGATTCTGTGACAGGTAAAGACCTGTTCTTGTTTTAACATTTAATGTAAAAAATATCGTTTTATGCCCATTTCATATGCGATTTTAGTTAAATACTGTTAAAATATAGGTCATAATGTTAATTTTTATAGTTGAAGAACTTCCAAATTTGTGTAGGAAAAACTATGAAAAAATACTTTAATTTTTATTTTTCTAATAATTCATTATTTAACTATGTTGACAATGATTAATGTTTAATGATAAATGTTTAATTAATTACGTAAAGACGATTTGAAAAGTGCTTTGAAAATATTAGAATTGAGTTGTTGTTGTCAACTGAACTTTGATCATATGTGGGGCGAATATCGCGTTAGCCAAAACATTAAATCCATTTAGATTCCTCCCTGAACACCTCGAGAAAATAGCACTATTATCCATTCCCAAGCATCGAAGGCTAATTCCGTTTGACGGCTTGCTTGATCTTAATTCCTAATGCTGCTACGACTAATGTAGCAATCGGACTCATCCAGTTGAAAAATGCGTAGGCGGCATATTCGACAACACCGACACCTAGTACACCAGACTGATAGGCACCACAGGTATTCCAAGGAATCAGTACCGAGGTCACAGTCCCAGAGTCTTCAAGCGTTCTACTGAGATTTTCAGGCGCCAGGCCACGGTCTTCAAAGGCGTTTTTAAACATCTTTCCAGGAATGACTATGGCCAGATACTGGTCGGAGGCGATGATATTCAATCCTAGGCAACTCGCAACAGTGGTACCGAACAAGCCAAAGACACTCGTTGCCATCGACAATAGTGACTTGGTAATTCGTTGTAATGCGCCAATACCGTCCATCACACCACCAAAAACCATGGCACTTAGTATCAGATAAATAGTCCATAGCATACCGTTGACACCACCAGCAGAAAACAACTCATTTAGTTTTTCGTTTTCCGTGGTAATTGCCGTGTCAGAGAGAATCGCAGTTGTGATGTCTTGTATGTTCGTTCCAGGCAATCCTTTTAGCACACTAGGTTGAAAGACCTGAGCAAATATAGCAGCCAATATGACTCCTGCTCCTAGGGCGATCAAAGGTTTTACTTTTTTGATGAAGGGTGTCGTTTCTGCAGTTTTACCTTCAGAATCTATTACAGTTGATGAAACGTCCTTTGGTCCATTTGGGAGTAGGATGATTAGTGCGATAACGACTGCTGGTACAGTAAACAATACTGGAGAAATGTAAAAGGTTTTATCTATCACCGCCAACAAATTGGAAACATCGGCGTTTCCAGTTGCAGTGATCGTCAAACTCAATATCGAAAAGATGACAATCGTAATTAGAATGGTTGGAACGGTTGTAATGGTCATGTATTTAATGTGTGAAAATAGCTCTCCGCCTGCCATTGCTGGTGCTAGGTTGGTGGTATCACTCAATGGAGACATCTTGTCACCGAAGTAAGCGCCAGAGATCACAGCACCTGCAATCATACCCGCCGGGATACCCAAGGCTTTCCCGATACCGATTAAGGCAATACCGACAGTGGCGGAGGTGGTCCACGAACTCCCAGTTGCTAGGGAAATAATTGCTGCAATGACTACGGTAGCTGGAAGAAAATACGATGGACTCAGTACTTGTAATCCGTAGTAGACCATAGCTGGGATGATACCACTGATGAGCCAGGTTCCTGCTAGTGCGCCGACTAGAAATAGGATAAGGATGGGCACGAGGACACTACGCAGATTTTCCATGATTTCCTGCAGGATGGTTACAACGGATGTTTTGTTGAAAAGTCCTACAGCCGTAGCGATTGCGGCACCAATCAATAAGATGATGTGGTTGGAATAGCCTCCAAACATTTCTCCACCTTTCATGGAGATATTGTAAGCTAATAAGGCAATCAGAATGACCACAGGAATCATGGCTTCCATAAGGCTCAATTCCTTATTTTCTACTATGTTTTCGTCTTGTGGGCGCTTGCTATACGGGTTATCTGCCATGTTCTCAGTTTTTATTTAACATACAAAGATAGCATAATACGGAAATCTGTTAGGATTTTTTTCTGAAAGGATGATTGATAATAATGATTAATGTTTAGTGATTAATGATTAATTATTGACGCAAAGAACATAATAGTGATTAGTGATTAGTGATTAATGATTAATTGTTGACGTAAAGGGATTGATAATAATGATTAATGTTTAGTGATTAATGATTAATTATTGACGCAAAGAACATAATAGTGAATTGGCGTTTGTGATGGGACATGAAATGGCTCACTACGTAATGGACCATGTCAATGATAGAATAGCGGCCAACCTGGTTGCGATTGACAAATTAGAAAAGCGACTGAAAAAGGAAGCGAAGAAAAGTGACTATGGGCTCATGGAAAAACTAGAATCTGCAGTTAAAGATATTACTTACAACACAAGCAGATACAGCCGTTCCTATGAAGTAAGTGCAGATAGCCTAGGATTACAGTACATCATGCCTTCAAAATATAGCAGTGAAGAGGCGTTAAGAGCCTTAGCCATCCTGGATGAAATAGACGGTGAAAAGTATAAGGACACCCTTCAGTATCAAGAGGTTTTTACAAGTATAGAATATCCCTTCAAAGACTATTGGCTCAAAGAAGCCAGTGGAGGACTAGTCGGAGGTAACTATGACAATGATGATGGTGAAAACTGGGAAAGTGATTCGCTCAAAACACATCCTGATTGCAAAGATCGTATTGAATTGATTAGGGATAGAACAAAACCTGTTGGTGAAAAAAACCTTCAGGAAGCCAAGCGATTTCAGGAGATTGTAAATCAGGCGGACTTCGAAATTATTCAATCAGAATACGAGTCTGGTGATGTAGGGCAATCCCTTTTTTATGCGCTACAATTATTGGATAAGCACCCCGAAAATGCGTATTTGAGGACCATGATCAGTAAAAATTTGACCGTGGTTTACAAGGCGCAAGCTGATCATCAACTTAGTAAAATAGTAGGGTTCCCCAATAGTCGTCAAAATCATAACTACAGACAGCTACTAATTGTAATCCGAAACCTTAGACTGAAGGATATTAAACGCATTAATTATAATTTCCTTCAAAAGGATAAAGAGAAATTCAGCTCCAATCTACCTTACTTAAAAGCCATGAAAAGTGCTGCAACATTAATGGAGAAAAACGAAGAAATTTCTGAAATAGAAAAACAAATAGAATTAATTAAATCAAACATCAAATAACTATTAACATAATGAAACAAAGATTATTACAATTGGTAAGTAGTTTACTTGTTTTAAGTATCCTTGCCTGCACAAATTTAAATGCTCAAAGCTCAAGTTTTAACGATATCAAAAAAGTGAAACTTCGAAATATGGGACCCATCATCAAAGACAATGTTGTACAAGGGTATTACATGTTTTATTTATACGACAAGGTCTCAAAAGGGAATCGGATGTACAAATTACAGCTACTTGACGCCAATTTAGACAAAATTGCAACTAAGACCATTACTGCAGGAAAGTACTTGATTCTTCAATCTGCGAGTTACAACAATGAAGAGATTATGCTGAAATTTCTTGACGTAAAAACTAAAATTGTATCCTTCAGAAGATATGATGCAACAGGTGATTACAAAGGACAAAAGACTTATACACTTGAGAATAGATATGAATTGGCATTGTTCGATCAAGGAGATGGTGATCTGGAAAATATTACTCTTTTTCCAGCAGACGGAAACGGTTTTGTTGATTACCACACGACAAAAGGAAAAAAGTTTGGTTATGAAATCAACTTTTACCCTTCTAATTCAGAAATAAAGTCATGGAAGAAAGCAATGGATCCCAATTCAAAATATACCGAAGCAGCAATGTTTCTAGCCGCAAATGATGAAATGGTCGTCTCTACTATTGCTAAAAGAAAGAATGCACTAAGCAAAGATCCTGAGTATTTCATCCAAGGTCTTGATATCAATACTGGGAAAGAATTGTTTGAAAAAACACTTGAAGATAATAAGTATGCGTTACAAGTGATCAGTGGTTTTAAAAATGAGACTACAGGGAACGTCGAAGTGACTGGATTCTACTACGGCAAAGATGACAAAACATTTAAAGCAGCGAGCAAAGGTGTCTTTTTCTTTGTATTGGATAACAAAGGGGACCCTATTTCTAGAAAGTATATCTCCTGGAAAGCAGATGTCAGCAAGGTCCTCCCTTCTAATGATAGAGGTAAGCTAAATGATATTGGTTATATGTTCTTCCATAGAGTAATCAGAACCAAAGACGGAAAGATTTTCGCTATTGCAGAGCAGTACAACAAAGTTGCTGATGGTATGGGAATTGCTGCTATGGCATTGAGTAGTGGTGATACTGGCTCTGCAACAAAATTAGCAGTCGAAAATTTCTACATCTTTGAATTTGATAAAGACTTTAATCTTGTGGATGTGGAAGTCGTTGAAAAATTTAAATCAAGTTTTAGCTTTCCTAACGCTGCATATAGCTTTTTATCACCTCAAATAATGGCACAAGTCGCAAATACCTATGGCGGTTTTGATTACTTATTTACGCAAAATTATGCAGATCGTCCAATGTTTATGGTAGGCTACTTAGACTATGAGCGTAGAAAAAAAGAAAAAAATATGATCGTTTTCGGAGCGGCTACACACGATGGTGAAGAGTATACTACAGACAAAATCAATCTTGATACAAAAAAGGGGGAGTACATTCGTGTCATGCAAGGCAAACCAGGGCATATTCTAATTTCTGAATACATCGCTAAAGAGAAGAGAATGGAGTTTAGACTAGAGAAAATTAATTTCTAAAATAATCGCGAAGCGTATTGTTTCGTTTTAAAACCGATCTCTATTGAGGTCGGTTTTTTTGTTTTGGGTAGCACTTTCAGCCATTCCTGCGTCAGCAGGAATGGCTGAAAGTGCTACGGTCATTGGGGGGACTTGAGGACCCAGGGTTTTTCCGTGGGCTGACAGATGCCGCACTTTCAGCGCTCAAAGCCTCGATTTCAATATGATATAAGCGCTACCAAAAAAAACGGCAGCACCAAGTTTCCTTGGCGCTGCCGTTGTAGTAGTCTTTTGTAATCAGATCCACCTATTTCACAAATCGCACGATAGTTGATTCGTTGATCCAGCATGGAACCGTATACGATTGTCCTTTAGACAGGGAACGCATAAATAGCTGCTCCTGGCTCGGCATATATTGTGTGTACTCATTGATGCGTGTTTGGGATTTTGTGGCCGCAGAAGACCCAGGATCGACTGATATCGCCTTTTTCCATTGGTCGATGGCGACCCAGACCGTGCGTTGACTATTGAAACCGGTTCCAGAACCACAGTCTTTGCCGCTTGAGGCATACATGTTTCCAATCAGATAATACGGCTCGCCCCAGTTTGGACGAAGTTGTAATGCCTTGCGCGCATATTTACGGGCAGAAACCTTGTCCTTTAGTTCACCGTAGTAGATCTTAGCAATACGCAATGCGATGGCTGCTTTTTTGTTTTGATCGTAGTCAGGACTGTCCAACACTTCCTTGTAATGCGTAATGGCACATTGGTTGTCGCCAGCCTTGAGGCATCGCGTTCCTTTGGATAGTGGACTTTCACCTGGTTTGGTGGTGCCGCCGCCAGTCGGAGGTTCTATTACGGTCATCTCATCCTTACGGAGTTGTTTCAATGTGGCAAAGTGCTTATTGTAAAACGGGTGACTCTCATCACAACCATTAGAATACAATCGGCCCAAAACATTTTCCAAGCCATCCAAATCTGAAGGCATAGTCGGATAGTCGCGCTTTGTTTTTTCGATGTAATAATTACAGTCAAACAAGGCAGGCAGTCCTTCTGCGCTTCTTGAGGTATAGGCATATAAATCTTCTACTTGTTGTAGTGCCGTCTGGTATTTTTCCTTGTATTTGCCTTGATTCGGATCATTGATGTTGGCATTAGCGATTTTTTGAACTTTAGCCAGTACTGCTCTTGCATCAGCAGGTGTTTTCTTTCCTGATTTATACAAATCAATCATTGCGTTAGCATAAGGAAAGAGGACTAAGTACTCTGTTTCATTCCCTTGTAAACTCACTGATTTTTGTGCGGTCTGATAAATCTCATCAGGTGTTGACTCGAGGTAGTACATCATGTCAGACACTTTTCTGCCTAACACATAACCTTCCTTCTGATAACACTTAATTCGTTCATCATATAAGCTGACAATTTTTGCCTTGTACTGATCTTTTTTAGTGGCATCGGATTCATTCTTTAGGAGATGTTTGTAAATCTTTACACCATCTGTAAAATGAAACGGACGATTACCATCAGCAGCCGGCGCAATTTCGTAGGCTTTTTCCCAGTATGGGAGTGCTTCTACCAGCTGATCTTGCTTCATATAATCTCTGTATAAGACATGAGCTTTCACTCCTTTGTCCTTGTCACCACTAGTATTAAAGGTCACGCATCCAGAAGTTGGAGCGGGTTTTACGTTGACCTTTTCTTCTACTGGCTCGACTGTTTTCTTCTTGGTGACTTTCTTAGATCCGCTACAGCTCATGGCTAGAACGGTGGTGATCATTAGTATGGCAAAGCCAATGGTTTGATGTTTCATAATCTTAGTTTTGGTGAACAATGAAGATTAAGGTGGTATTCATAGTGTTTAGTGATAAATGTTTAGTGTTTAATTATTTTACGTAACTTTTTTATGACGGATCTGTTAGTTATTTCAAGAGGTTTTTGATTTTGGCGTATTCAGAGAAGCCATTTTCTCTTCCTTTACAACCCAACTTTCTAGATTCCAATTTGATGTCCCGAATTCGGTCTGCAGATACGGGATGTGTGCTTAGGAATTTAGGTGGTGCACCACCCTTGCCTTTCATTTTAGTAAAGAATCCTGCAGCTCCATCAGCATTGTAATTTGTACCACAAAGGTAACTTACAGAATACTGGTCTGCTTCTTCTTCACTAGAGCGGCTAAATTTCAAGCCGATTAACCCATTGACTACCTGTCCTACTGCGTTTTGGTCGCCTAGGACTGCTTCGCTCAACATCCCTAGTGCGCCGCTTTTTGTCATTTGACGGGTGGCGTGTCGTCTGTCAGCGTGAGCGATCTCATGTCCCATGACGCCTGCTAGTTGATCTTCCGAATCAAGGAATTTGATCAATCCGGTATAGATATAGATATAGCCACCTGGTGTAACAAATGCGTTGAGAGTATTATCATCATCAATAATTTTCAATTCCCACTTAAAGCTATTTTTATACTTGACTTTTCCTGTATTCAGGATTTTATCACGTATGCCGAACACATATCGGTAGACTTCTTGGTTGCTTGATTCTGGAAGGATTGGAAATTGTTTTGGGTCTGCAGCGATCTGATCACTGACTTGCTTGCCTAGTTTGATATCGTCAGATATCGGGAATGCATTTACTTCACTTACTGCTTTTTTAGTTGCTTCACAGCCGATGATGATTGCAGCGATTGTGACTAAAATTCCTAGAATTAAATATTTTACTTTCATGTCGTTTTGTTTATAATTTGCTTGATCTGTTAATCCCCAAAAATGTGCCATACTTCCGTAAATTGAATAAATCAACAAAATCTTTACTTAGAATTTGATATACAATGTACTTATCTATAGTTGTTTGGCTTAGTCCTGTAACTGTCATTGCTGCGAATTTCGTAAATCATTATTAACAATTTGTTATTTTTTACTGTTTTTATTGAATTTTTTATTCAAAAGATAATTGTTTGAATGATTTGACGTGGAAATTACCACAGAGTTAGCGGAGTTACACGGAGTTTTTGAACCGATTAGGCAAGTAAGTGGCATTGCGTTACAACCATGTTGTCTTCTCTTCAATCGGAGTTCGTTTTCCTTCAAATTGGGGTAGGTCGTGATGCCCCATAAACACAAAGCCAAGGCATTGTTCTCCTTTTCCTAGCTTCAAGAAACTGCTTACTTCTGGGCTATTGATGGCTTTGGGTGTGCTCCAGTAGGCTCCTAGGTCATAACTCCAAGCGGACAGCAATATGTTTTGGACGGCACAGGCTGTGGCACAAATTTCTTCAAACTCTGGTACTGATTTTTTGGGGTCTCGTTGCATACAGACTGCAATCACATAAGTGCATTTGCTGGGTTTGTGCAGTGTTTTCTCAAATTTAGAGACTTTGTAGGCAGTGGGAGGGGTGTTTTGCTGATACCAGTTGGCTAGTACTTCTCCTAGCTTATTTCTGGTATCTCCTGCGATGATTTTGAAGCGCCACGGTTCGGTCATTCGGTGTGTCGGTGCCCAGTTGGCGTTTTCGAGGATGGCGGAGAGCACTGTGCTGTCGATCGGTTTGCTGTTGTAGTTTTTGGGGTAGATGGAACGTCTTGATCGAATTAGCTGATTGATAATTTCAGGTTGTCTGCTCATTGGATAACTTTTAGCAAATATATCAATTGTGAATTGAAAGACGAAAAGTGGAGGGAATACTGAGGTGCGATGTCTTGTAGCGGTTTTGAGGTAATTGGGTACTCATTTCCTATTAATTGTATACGGTCTACTCGATTAGCCGTAGGCTAGTTTTTTATTTTTATCTCTTCTTTCCAATTTAGTCCAATAGGTAATTCTTTATCAGTAAATTCAATATGAATCACTCTTCGGTTCTTTTGATTTTCTGTTCTTTTTGAGGAATGAAGTATTAAAGGTTTAACTAATAATATTCCACCCTTCTTGACTTCACAAATTCTTTCGAGACCTTCTTTATTTTTAATCCATTCTTTTATCTCAATTACTCCATCTTTATGTGAATTTTCTATTACTCTTAGTGCTCCATTTTCTTTCGTGCAATCATCTAAATGAAATCTAATCGTAAAAATACCCTCGAGAATCTCTTTATTCGGTTGTACTATTGTTCTTTCATTCTTTGTTCTCCAATTCTTGAAATTGGCAACTTCCTTCTTTTCTTTTAAGTTAATTGTTAAATCTTGATGCCAATTTACTATCCAATTTGAGCTTGGTGGTTTATCGAAATAAATTGATTTTATGGATTTGTTACAATCAGGAGAAATTGTTTCTATTATCGCTATCAATTTTTTTGTAAAGATGTATTCTCTTAGTTCAGGAATTTTTAATAAAAACTCCCTTACTCCAAAATTATTTTCAACCTCTTTGGAGTCAATTATTTTCAACATTTCATTTACTTCTCTTTCCGAGTAAACATTTTCAATAGTCTCAAAACCTTTTTGATTTAAATTGGAATGTATTTTTCTTCTCTTTTTTTATTTACATCGTTACTAGCTTTTTAATAAAATTTTCCTTCTTCACATTTATTTCTATTCCAATGTATCTTGAGGAATTCCATGAATATTTTATTGGTTTTTAAGTTTTCACTTGGTTTATATTCGCCACCATATGCGTGTTCACTTTTACATCCGATCATTGTTGAGCCTCTCAAGGCGTATTTAGTCGAACCTTCGAACATAATTATTTTCATGACACCAGGATCCATACCACCACGACAAATTGAAACGTAGGGTATTGATATTTCAGCTATCCCATTGCCATCCAAATCTGTTATTGTTGTGGCTTTGGGTACAAAACCTGTAAACCAATCAACTCCAAAACATTCAGTATAATCATAGATTCTCCATTTTCTGTTATATTCTTGATCAGGCTTGCTCTTTTGAAATAGGTAGACGTACAATTCTGATTTATCTTGAGTTGTATAATCCGTAGAATTTTTATCAAAGTCTTTCCAAGTGAAGTGTCCAGTTACCGTTTGAATTAGAATGTTCTCTCCGCCAGAATCATCCCATTTAAGTGCTTCAACAACAGTTCCTCTAAAATCAAGTGTCTTAGGAATGTCGTCATAACTTAAAGTGTCTATTATTATTGATTCACTTGAGTTTTCTCTATCCCAAATTCCTAACCAAAGGTCTGGCTCAAGTTGTCTGAATTTCTCTTTATGCTCTTCTGTCTGACCGTAAGAAAACTGAGCTATTATCAGAATCAATATTGTTATTATGTTCTTCATTATTCTAATTGACGTTATAATTCTCAGGCTTAACATCCATATAAGCCATTTTTAAATCTTGTTGTTGTATTTTTAAGTTGAGCGTTTTGACGGGAAAAGGATAGTCATAATTAGATAATTCAATATCTAACCATTGTAGTTTTTCAGATTGTGCGGTAGCAACTTGAATTGCCAAGATTATTAGTAATGTTGTTATGATTAAATATTTCTTCATTTCTTTCTAATTTATTTAATGGTTTTTAACCTCGCCATTGTAGCACAAGTAAAGATAAAAACTTAAGACTTAGCAGCGACTCCGCTCATTAAATTTTTCTAGATTGGAAATAGTGAGCGACTAGAGAAGTCTGCTTAGAAAAATGGTTTTATTTTTTAAACATATAAACTATCCCTTGTGCGGGTTCTTAATACAGTGATGAAATATCCCGAATTCGTATTGTGCATTAAAACCGGAAAATAGGGTCTTCATATCAATTAAGGCTATATTTTTACTATTTACTGACTTAGGGAAAGATAGGGGTTAAATTTTTACGTAACCACTATCTTACGCGCTTTTCTTTGCTGTTACCCCAATAGACTAGTGGATGTGTTTAGTTACGAAGGGCTTTAATTATAGGAAACCCTTAGTCATAGGCCTACCTGCTGCGCAACGGAAGGCAGGTCTTAGAATTTAAGTTTTCCCAAAGATTTGAGAACGATTTCGAATATTCCTGAATGACCTCAAAGATTCCAGAACGATCTCGAAGAGTTTTGATTGACAATTCAAAAAGTGATGGAACCGCGACGGCGGAAATTAAACGACAGTTTAAAAAATGAAGGAACCGCGACGGCGGTCTTCATCATTAATTCTTCTTTTAACCAGTAAAAGCGGAATCCAGGGTTAGACAGCGTCAAGCGTTTGCAGTAATCCCCACCGTTCTTTCAGGTTCAACAGAAGGTTCTGTTGTGCCGATGGTAAAATGAAAGATCGTTCCTGTGGGGTGGTTGGGTGCTACCCAGATTTCTCCTTGATGCCTTGTCACTACCTTTTTGCAAATGGCTAGACCGACACCTGTTCCAGGAAATTCTTGAGAAGGATTTAGCCGTTGGAATAAGTTGAAAATCCGGTCTTGAAACTCTTTTTCGATACCAATTCCGTTGTCTTTCACGGAAAACTGGTGTCCTGTATTTGATTTTTGGTAGGTGATATGAACCTGAGGATTGTCCTCGGTGTTAAATTTTATGGCGTTATTGATCAGGTTTTGCAGTAGTTGCGTCACTTGAAATGGGTCTACCCAGATGGTAGGCATAAGATCACTTGTAATGGTCGCATTTTTACTGGTTATAATACCTTGGAGAGAATTCTTGACTAGCTTTAGAAGGTCGTCAATATTCGTTTGTTTAAGGGAAACAGCATTGCTCTCCAGCCTAGAAAATTGTAAAAGACTACGGATAAGTTGTTTCATTCTTAGGGTTCCACTGACGGCAAAGTCGATATATTCCATGGCGGTATCATCAAGCCTATCCTTGTACTTTCGTTTAAGTAAGGTAATAAAACTACCGATTGTTCTTAGTGGTTCTTGTAGGTCGTGTGAAGCGATATAGGCGAATTTTTCGAGTTGTTCATTTGAATCCACTAGTTTAGAGTTTGAAAACTCTAACTCTTCAATTTTTTCTTTTAGCTCGAAGGTTTTATCTTCAACTAATTTTGCGAGGTTGTTTTTCTGTTGTTCAATGACAATAAGACGAATAATGATGTAAGCTAGGAGGAGTGCACCAATGAAGAGTAAAGAAATAAACCATATGCTTTTCCAGAAGGGAGCGACGATACTAAATTTGACGAAAGCCTGAGAACTTTCGATTCGATTACTATTGAGTGCCTTGACCTCGAATTGGTAGTCTCCTGCGGCAAGTCCATGGAAGTTGATAGCGTTGTTTTTGGTCGTTTGCCAATCATTATCTAACCCTTTCATTCTGTATTGATAGGAGATTTCTCCAAGGCTTTGAAAATGAATCCCAATAAACTCTATTAGCAAATTGTTTTGGTCATGATCCAAAGAAATGGTTTGATTAGGATCTTTTTGCTTCCCGTTTACAAGGAATTTCGTGATGTTTATTTCAGGTTTTAGGAGGGATTGTGTCAAGTCTTTTTCCTTAAAAACGGAAAGCCCTTTGTTCGTTCCGACATAAACGGTTCCTTTCGATATTTTGACATCATTTACTTCATTACTTCCTAGGCCTTCAGCGTAACCAATATACTGAACATTGTAATTGTTTTTCTGAAAGTTGTAGTTGCTAATTTTCGTAATTCCTTTGTTAGTAGCAACCCATATTGTTCTATCATCAGTTGTAACATTGTTGCAAAAGTTGCTGGAGAGTCCCATTTGTTGATTTATCACCTCCGTTTGCTCAATGTTAGTAAAAGCAATTCCGGCCCCATCGGTGATTAATAATAGGGTGGAGTCTTTGAAAATTGTCAATTTAGCAATGCTTGAATTAAAGATATCATTTACAGCTCCTAAATGTTCAAACTCATCTCCTTTAGATTGGTACAGGCCATGAGTGGTGCCAATGTATGTCTTATCTAAGAATTGAATGGCAGCATAAGATCTACCAGATCTAATTTTCCAGTTCTTAGCAGTTTTTTCATTCATAAAAGTATCAAAGGAAGATCTGGGAACATAACTAGTGCTATTGGCTTCAGCAATGTATAGATTGTAATTTTTATCTGCCCAAATACTTTTCACGGCAAAAATTTGTTTAGAAGAGAAAATTTTTCCATTTCTATAAAGAGAGATTCCAGCATCACTACCAAAGAGGACATCTCCATTACCGAATGGTACGATACTTCTTACTTTTTCAAATCCCTTTAAGTATTGTCTAATTTTTAATTGTTTTGTTGTTTTTAGATCTTTTTTTAGCTCGACATTCCCATCTGTATAGCCTAGAAACAAGTCTTCCCGTTGGATAAATAAGGTAGAGATGCCTTTTCCATATTCATAATTAATAATATTGAGGGAGGATTCTTTTAAAAGGAAGACGCCATTTCCCATTGTACAAATCCAGAGATTTCCTTCCCTATCCCTTAGGAAACTAGAAATCCGTTCATTTTGAAGAAGGTTGATTTTGATTTTAAACGCACCATTCTCTTTTTTCAGAACGTACAACCCGGATGATGATGTGGAAACAATGATTTCATTTTTGTTTACTTCTTCTAACTGAGAAATGGCCTCAATCTTTATGGGGCCATCAAGTTTAAGAACCTCTTCTAATTTGTTTTCGGAGTTAAACCTTAAAATTGCTTCTTTTGTATAAACATAATCGGGATGAGATAAACAGTAATACATTCTCTTGTAAACCTCATTGTTATAATGACGAACTATTGTTGTATTGGAATGTAAATTAATACCAACTTCCTGATATCTATTGGGTTCTGAAATCCAAATATTCCCATTATCATCAATCCCTTTTATGTAATATGTAGAATTAGGATCAACTGGATCACAAATCATGGGGTTTTTATATTTTTCAATTCCCTTTGAACCATTCTTCAATAAATAAATGCCACGAGCAGCGCCAAACCAGACATTCTGATCATCTTCAGAAACATAATGAACCATTGCATTTGGCAGATTCCAATTCTTTAAATCAACAAAGGTGTCTTTCTCAATGCATGAAACTGACTTCATTGTTAATGCCCACAACCGATTTTGCGCATCTACTGATAGTCGAATTGCACTATTGTTGCTTAAGCCGTCATTTTGACTATAAGTGGTAAACGCATATCCATCGTATTTTGCAAGACCAGCATCGGTGCCAAACCAAATAAAACCATTCTTGTCCTGGGCCGCTTGGTATACCTCAGAACTTGGAAGCCCATCTTTTACCTGAATGTGCTTTATATTGTAATTGCCATTCTGCCCTGCTAAGTTTGCTTGCACGAAAAAGAGTAAAACAAATACGGTAATTCTGTTTTTAAATTGAATTAAATTCACCTTAAATTTAACGTCTTTGGGTTAAAATAGTTTCAATAGATCTTGAATTACCTAAATGTATAGATAAATTGTAAATCTGTCTCTTGTATGATTTTTTATTGAATATGATTGAGTGCACTTCCAAAAGTCTCTGTTGTTCAAACTTAAAATGTTAGACCACCGAAAGTCGGACCAATCGTTTTACATATTGTTCTCTATAATGTGTACTCTTAAATACAATTTACATAATGTTGTGTTTAGTTTTGATTATCAGGGCCAAGTATTTCACCTGTCATTTTATATTTGTCTTGGTCTTTACTGATTTTCAAGTAATATCTATGAGAATGCCAGTTATTGGTTTTCCAAAGTCCTAATCTTCCTATTTCAATTTCGTCGTAATAAGCAATCAATACCTGTTTCCTATAGTCATAAGGGATATCAGAAATTTGTTCTCCATTCTTAATTATTGTTTCCGAAATTGAAGTGTAGTTGTATCGTGTCTTTAGCTTATCAAATTCTTTTTGACTTCTTTCCTCCACTAATGCAAATTCATTTTTGAAAATGATTGTGACATTACTATTATCTATAGTCTGATCGGCTTTAAAAAGAGCGTGCTGCACAAGCAAAGTACACACTTAAAATTTTAGTATCGATTAGCATGTCATACAAAGTTAGCTATAAGCACTTTTCAGCTCTCAACATTCTCCTTTCAGCTTTCCATTGCATCAATTGAAGTAGATCAGGGTTTCTGCATCCGTGTTGTTGGTTATTAAGCACTCTCCGCCGCTAAAAGGAACGATACTTGGGGAAATCGATGTGGTGCCATCCGTGCCACTTGGATCATCCTGAAAATTCATTTTCAGATAAAAGGAGCCTTTCCAATTTAGGAAAGTTAAAATCCGGAATTGACCCACTGAATTGATTTCCTTGCAAGTCCAGTTCCAAAAGATTTTGTAAGTGATCTAAATTTGGGATGGTATCAAAAAGACTACTTCCCCATATCTGCAGATATTCCAATTGGATGTTATTCTGAAAAGTTGGAAGATTACCGGTAAAGTTGTTATCATATAACATAAGCTCTTCAAGACTAGGACATCCATTAAATGATGGTAACGTTCCGGTCATATTATTATGAAAAACATTAAATCTTCATTGTTTTTAAGTTACTTGCGCTTTTTCTTCTTCAGAAATAGTTCTTCAAGTGCTTCGAGTCGGTCTTTATAAGGATCATCAAAGAAGGTGGTTAGCTTCATTTTCACTTCCCATGTTTCCATTACATCAGCTACGGATACGGTTATCGGTTTACCTGACTTTTTGTTGTCTGGGCTTATCTTTAGTACTTCCCCATCGCTCTTCAACCGTCCTCTACCTACTAGTATTCCTTGTTTACATACAAAAAAATAACTTTTATGCGCCATTAGGTTATCGAGCTTAGATGGCGAACAGACTGCATAGTCACCACGACTGAGCATGGGAGCCATTGCATCTGTTAGCAATTCAAACGTCCTGCCTTTGCCAGGTATGCCAGGTAGGGTTAGTACTTGGAACAATTCGATTAAATCAATAGGCTTGGTTTTGGATAAGACACATTTCAGGTAAATACTATAATGATCTTTTCCAACAAAAAGATTTTTTCCTAGACCAATGAGTGCTTCTTTACGATCAGATACAGTTGATAAGTGATCATCTACTGCATATAATATATTTGAAGTTAGCAAATTAAACTGATCCTCAGTCAATTGCATTACGCCTTTTCCTTCTACCAACCAAAATGGATTTAATCTATACTTTGACATTAATCCTGAAAGTAAATTAGCGGATACTTTCACTTTTCCACGCTCCACGTCAGAAAGAGATGCTTGTTTGATATTCAAACCTTTAGACAGGCTATCTTGAGTCATTTTCAACTCGTTCCTAAAATGCTTTAATCTTTCGTTTTCACTATTCATAGAATATTTCCGACTTTAATGTAGTAAAATTTCCATTATTCAAGAATTTGTAATACATTTGTCTTGAGCAAAACGTCAAAGCAGTGTTAGTCAACTGTAAATAATCAGGGGGTATGCTTGGAATGGATCCCCCTGACGTTAGTTGTTGTTACTTGAGGTTTGTCTTGTCCTATGATGAGGCAGACCTCTTTTTCAAATGTATCTTCGCTGCAATATCCGAAATTAAAATCGATTATTTCAGGATAAGATCCTTCTTTATAGTATTTTTCCAACTAAAAATAGATGGGATGGAACATTACGTTGCCTTTGGTGTTCACTTCTAACGTAGGAAAAGGTAATTTTAAGTAATTTAGCATGCTAAGCAATGCTTTTAGTGCTTTTGACCGGGTCTTGATTCGGGAAAAATCAATATCCAGAGACAAATAGAACTGTCGGTAAGGCTGATACTCAGGATCAGTAATCGAAAAGGCATAACCGTCATTGTTGCGCCAAGCGGTTCCGTATCCGGCAAAAACATTTTCTACGCCATATCCCACACTCACATTGATCCACTTGTAGAGTCGCGACTTAGGAAAAAAAGAAGAGACATTGCCTGAAGCCCAAATCGTAAGTCCGTTATATTCCTTAAAAATAATTTCCCCAACACTAGTACCATATAGCTCATCAGCGCGCTTTTGCAAGGTAGTCGTGACGTTGGGGTCACTTCTCGAAGGAATCTCAAACTGCGGGTATCGTGGCTTGTGTACAGAATACTTTAACAGTATCCGCTGTTCGTCCCATAAGGCTGCCTGACTTAAAAACATCGCTGAGCCAGCTGTATTGAAGGCAATATCGCCCCAAGACCAACCCCATTCATCCGAAAATCCATCCATGGTTTCGAGGATACCTTGCAACACCATGCCTGAAGTCGCACCTATCAAAATCGATTTCTTCCTAGGCATTCCAGTCCAGTCAAACATTGCTGCAGTCCACTTACTTTGAAAATAAGCGGAAAACAAATGACCAGACTTATCCAGATCCTTCCACTCTGCCCAATCATTAAAAAAGTGAAATCTCGAACGAGGATAATTAGCATACCAGAGTTGATTGAACGCAATGGTAGCGCCAGTGACAGAAGACACGAAAGCCGTATTCAGACTCCAAAAACGAACCTTATTCAAGGAATCAGGCACTTCGAAAAACCGTAATCTGTCCACATTCTGAGCATTGACTAGCAACACTAAAAACAGGAAAACAGTAAGCATCGACACCTTTCGAGTCATCTTCGATATGGATTATAGAGTTGTGATTTGTTTATCCTAGTAAGGTAGCGTGTGCAGCATCCAGTATTTTTCGCACCCCCGCTGCTGTAGGAGCTTGTGCATAAACACGAAGGACTGGCTCTGTGCCCGATGGGCGAATCATCACCCATTCATCATCGCTAAAAATGTATTTAAATCCGTCAATGGTTTGTAGGTCTTTTACCTTATACTGCCCGAATTCAGTGTAGGGATCCTCCTTACACTTGCTGATAATATCTTTCTTCAACTGATCATTGATGTGAAGATCGTCACGATCGTAGGAAAACGCTCCTACGTAACTATATACTTCAGCAATTAGTTCTTTGAGTGATTTACCTGTGTTTGCCATAAACTCAAGGATGAGAAGGCCCATCCAAATGCCATCGCGCTCAGGTATGTGTCCTTTTGCTGCAATTCCACCAGATTCTTCACCACCAAGCAATACATCTTCCTTGGTCATAATCTCAGCAATGTACTTAAACCCGATTTTAGTCACCTCATACTCTAGCCCAAACTGCTTGCATAAATTTTGCAATTTCTCCGTTACAGAGAAAGTCAAAATCACTTTGCCGGTCAATTTTTTATACTTGTGTAAATACACCAAAAGCAATAACAAGATACGGTGTGAGTCAACAAAATTACCGTCTTCGTCGTACATCCCAATTCTATCAGCATCACCGTCATTCGCCAATCCACAAGCAATTGTCGCATCGTTTTTGATGGTTTCAGACAGTTCCGTCAAGTTTCTGTGAATGGGTTCTGGTGCTTGTCCGTAAAACGAAGGATTGTGCTCACAGTGTAGCAATACTGTGTTGGTAAGGATTCGCTTTACAGCATCCTGTCCAGCGCCATACATGGCATCATAAGCCACTTTTATCCCTGAATTGTTGATCAAATCAAGATCGAAGTTGGCCTTGACGTGTTCTACATACATATCTTCCAGTTCAATGTAGCTGAGTAGTCCAGCATCATGCATTTTCTCTAGGGAAGGCAGCGCTACTGTTACTTCATCTGGTATTTCTTCTTCTACTGCAGTGATATCAGCGGGGATAGTCGGGCCTCCGTATGCAGATTTTAGCTTAAATCCGTTGTAGGAAGGCGGATTGTGACTCGCTGTTATCACAACGCCAAGGTCCGATTTGGTTTTGACGACTCCCAAACTTACCATTGGAGTAGACACTGGTATTTTAGCCAAATTGACTTTAATCCCGTTGGCTCCAAACACTTGTGTTGCCACTTCCGCAAACATAGCTCCACCAAATCGACAGTCGAACCCGATGACTACTTTCTCCATGTCGTTTTTCAACATAAAAGTAGCCGTCGCCTGTGTGATGCGCTTGACATTATCAACAGTATAATCTTTTGCTATAATGGCTCTCCAGCCGTCTGTTCCGAATTTTATAGTTGCCATTGGTTTATTTTTTTGCACGGCAAAGGTACTTAATCCTGAATTAATTAAACTGAATTCAAAAGTTTTCTTGGGATATTGTATTCTAAAAATATTAATGGGAGCTAATAGAAATTAGACTTTAATTTTAGTTTGTTTGTCAAGCCCAAGAAACTCCATTCGGTTACTCTAGGGTTTGTATTGTTAGATGAATTCTTAGTTTTAAACCTCTCAGGTTCCGAAAACCTAACAGGTTCGGGTAACATCGTTCTTAAATTTTTCTTTATTCATAAATTGGTTTGTTAGTGGGCGACTATTAATCTTTATATGTTAAACCTCAGCATTTTTTCAAGAATAAAGAACGAGCGACCTGTTAGATTTTTTTTGCGTCTGGGAGGTCTGGATAATAACGTACTTTATTCTATCAGCAATCATAAAGACATTCAAATAACCTTAAAATTTAACTACTGATTTGATATTAAGTTATCAGTATTTTTCATTTCCCTTTAGATTTGTAGACACAATTGTTTGGTTTTGCTTATATTCAAGCCTTCACTCGATTTAACCAAGACAACGGTCATAGTACAATTCTATTGATACGAAGAATTCAAAAAATAGATGCAAGATTCCTACAGACATAAAGGTTTAAGAAGAAAATTAATTGAATCGATTCAATCCAAAGGGATCAAAGACAAGGCAGTTTTGGCGGCGATGAACAAATTACCGCGTCATTTTTTTATGGACAAAGCGTTTGAAGAAATTGCCTACCAAGACAAAGCGTTTCCAATCGCTGCTCATCAGACCATCTCACAACCGTATACTGTTGCCTTCCAAAGCGAACAGCTGCAAATCAAACCACGAATGACGGTATTGGAAATTGGCACTGGCTCGGGTTATCAGTCTGCTGTCCTTGCGCTTATGGGGGCACGGGTATACACCATCGAACGCCAGGAAGAACTGTATCAGTTTGCGAATAACATGTTCAAAAAACTCAATTTACCACAGATCAGAACCTATTTCAGAGATGGTTTTAACGGTTTACCTGAGTTTGCGCCCTTCGACCGGATCATTGTGACGGCAGGCGCAGCACAAATTCCTGACAAACTCATCCGTCAACTAAAAATCGGAGGTCTCATGGTGGTTCCTGTCGGTGAAGGGGTGCAGACTATGATGCGGATCACCCGGATTTCAGAAAAAAAGGTGACTTGTACAGCGTTGGAGGAGTTTCGCTTTGTTCCTTTTTTGAAGGGGACGGTGAGTCGGAAGTAGGGATTTCTTTTTTTGGCTATCCACGGCCTCAGACTAAGGGTTTTCCTGTAAGTAAAGCCTGCCTTCCTGCGGTCAGCAGGCAGGCCCTTCGTAACCAGTTACCCCCATCCATTCAATTTAGTAAGGGGAACATGTAAGGCTTTACCTTCGGGAAAACCTTAAATTATAAGCACTCAGACTAAAGGGTTTTCCTGTAAGTAAAACTAATACCAGTAATACTGCACAGATATGATCCTGCTCTATTTTGTTTTGGCGATTTTGACACTTCGGACCTTGCTTCCGTTCTGTATATTCACTAGATATATTCCTTTTGCTTGCCCCTTCATTTTTATTTGGGTATTCCCAAGACTTGTCACTGCTCTTTCCTTAATAAGTCGGCCCTGCATATCTCTAACACTTACAGTCCATCCTTCGCTAGGGACTTCAACAGTAAAATAGTCTACAAAAGGGTTAGGAAATATCTTGATTCCAACCTCATTTAAAAGACTATCAACTCCAGTAGTCAGAGGAATAATCTCTTGAGCCACCCTATCTCCTGACCTTATGGCGCCATCCATATATCCCATCCATATTTCGCTGGTTTCAGTTCCTGCCCAATGGATGTTTCCTTCAGGCGCTCTTAAAGCACTTCCGTAGCTCGTCAATACGCCAACAGGTAAAGGAGAAATACAACCGCTTATTGTGGTTTCGGTACTCCAGTCTGTCTCCACATAGTCAATATTTGATTGGGCAGCGGCACCAAAAAACGATTCAATTTCGTCCTTGGCAGTTTGTTCTCTGGTTGCAGCAGGCTGCATCATAAAGTTATCACTAGGAAAACCAACTAAAATACCTGAAGAAGCGTCGTCTGGCGAGTTGAACAAACCTTACCCGACCATCTAAAAAGGAACAACCAAACCATAAGAATACTATTTGCCATATTGAATCACATTTTAAACTTAACACCATGGGAGTGTGAGCACTGCCATAGTACAGCGTTTAAGGTAATCCATCTGGC
>Ga0209186_1000270_pt1 | contig 42696 bp, 11 predicted proteins | sample SidtaG_FD_187426 | JGI IMG/M metagenome (GOLD analysis project Ga0209186, IMG submission 187426) | Marine algal microbial communities from Sidmouth, United Kingdom - Sidmouth_Male2 metaG (SPAdes) (version 2) | ecosystem: Host-associated > Algae > Red algae > Unclassified | place: Sidmouth...
ACTTGCAAGCAATCCAGGATCCCAATGGCAACGGCCTTGCCCTCGGCAACTGGGCTGGAGGCAATGGGGCTGGGCTGGGCATCAATAATGCCGGACTCGGTGCCGACCAAGGGGCACGTGTTTCCGGTTTAGAGGGTGGCGGCACCTTCGGCAACTACATCGGTGCCATCGCCAATATGGCGATCTACAATAGTGGTGCCAACCTGCCGGTGCCTGCACCGACTTCCGCGACTTGCGACTGTAACGATGGACGGAACTACCGCGGCGACGGTGCCATCTCCACCGGTTTCTCTGATCCCTGCTGGTTCACCACCACCGTGTTCTCCCGCGACAATAATTACAATCACGGCGGTGATCGTCAGGCCATGGAGGACATTACTCGGCAGGCCAAAAACCATCCGGAATACGGCACCTCGATGTCGGGCTATTCGGAGTTCGCCGACTTCGCCGAACAACCGCAGAACGGCAACTTCTTTCCCCAGCCGCCTCCTCCTGGCCTCAATAACAACGGCGGCGTCGATCGCTTTAGTTATTACACTCGCGGGTATATCCTCATCGATGATGCCGCACCTGGCGGTAGCCCTTACACCTTTGAGGTCTTTCACGATGACAACACCCGCCTCTACGTCGACGGCATCCGCGTCCTCGATCAAGGTGGATGTTGCGCCACCCGCTTTGTCACCGTGAACCTCGCCAATGGCCTCCACTACGTGGAAGGTTTTGTCGGCGAGAACGGTGGCGGTGACACCTTGGAAATTGCCCTTCAGGATGCAAACGGAGTCGCGTCCCTACTTACACTCGCCGATACAGTTGTCTATACTACACGTGTCGTCTCCGCCTGTTCGACGCTGGCAACATGGGGCAAACTCCAAGTCGACTCCATCGCTAACAACGGATACGTTGCGGTTGAGGTGCTCGACACTGCGGGCAACGTGCTCATGGGTTCGATGACCAACGTCACCGAGGTCGACCTCGCCCCGATCCCTGTCTCCAATACCGAACTCATCCTCCGATTTACCCTCGAAAACGAAGGCTGCTTGTCCGAAGAGGGGCCGTTGTTAGAAGGCTGGAATGCCAACTATGTATGTGACGATTGTTCTTCAGTGACTTCGTTCACCTACCAAATAGAAGTGGATGAATGTCATGCCAACGCCACCGCAATCGACAATACTGCGGAAATCTCAACGTCCGGGATCGAGGCCAACTTGGCAAACAACTTGGCCAGTACCAGCACGCCACTCGGCCCGTTTTACGACCTCGCCGTCACCGCCGTCGGCACCGCCCCGGTGACCCCCGCGAACGGCTTCTTCACCGTGACCGTCTCCAACAACGGTGCCATCACCTCCGATGTCTCCACCATCGACAGTGTCATCGCCTCCGGCGTCACAATCGGTGCCATTCCGCCGGGATGCACCCTCGTCGGCAACACTATTTCCTGCGCCCTGCCGGCTCTTGCCCCCGGTGCCAGCACCAGCCTTGTGATTGAAGTCGAATCCGCATGCTGCCAACTCGGTTCCGCCGAAGTGGTCGCCGCCGTCGTCGCAACCTGCCCGGATGAAGACCCGTTCAACGATTCCGACACCGCCCAACTCAACCTCACCGGTGACACCCTCGAACCCGTGGTCACCGTCGAGCCGCCCGACGTCGCCGGTGTCTGCAACGTGCAGCCTATGCCGCCGCTGCAAGCCACCGCCATCCTTGACATCTTCAACGCCTCCGGCGTCGACATCTCCTTGCTGCCCACTGTTCCCACTGGTATGGCCGAAGGCACCGATACCTGTTCGGTCGTCACCTCGTACGTCGACCAAGCGACCGTGTTCGGCTGCGTCGCCAACATCGTCCGCACTTGGACCTTCCTCGACGAATGCGGCCTCTCGACCACCTACGACCAAGATATCAACATCACGCTCGACACCACCCCGCCGGTGATCACTACCGATCCTTCGAGTCCGATGATGGCTGTCTGCACCGGTGGCCCGATCAGCAATGAATGGACCGCCGGTGCCAGTGTCACCGACGACTGCGATGTCGCTCCGGTCGTGAGCTTCACCAACGTCAGTGTCGCCACCGCCTGCGGTGAAATCGTCACTCGTACGTGGACCGCCGTCGACGCCTGCGGGAACACCGCCACCGTCGATCAAGTGTTCGAAAATCTGTTCAACGACACCGCCGGACCGACCATCACGCCACCAGCGGATGTTGCTGGCTGCAACATGGACACATCGCCCGCCGCCCAAGGCGTAGCGCTCTCGTCCGACGATTGCGTCGCCGCAACCACCCCCGCCGACTGTCTTGTCGTTAACGGCGACTTCGAAAACGGCGACCTGCTTGGCTGGTCTTTAAACTCCACCGGAACCGGAACGTTCCGCATCAATGACGGAGTGTTCGATCCGACCGGGCCGACGCCGGCGACCGCCGCCTGTAATGGCGGGTTCTCTGCGGTGAATGAACAAATGGGCCCCGGTATCCGCCAAATGTGGCAGGATGTCGCCATCCCCGCCGCGCCTTCGGCGACGCTGAACTGGACCGATGAAATCTTCAACAACGCGGCCGCGTTTGCCGACCCGGGTCAAGAATACCGAGTGTTGATTCAAGATCCAGCCACCGGAACCACCCTCGCTACCGCGTTCTCAACCAATCCTGGCGATGCCCTGATCCAGCCTTGCGCCACCCGCAGTTTTGATATCACCCCCTTCGCCGGTCAAACCATTCGGATCATGTTCGAAGTGGAAGACAGCGCCAGCGCCTTGAACGTCTACATCGACGATGTCTGCATCGACGTCAACCCGGTCACCCCAACCTTCGCCGACACCATCACCATGGTCGGTTGCACTCAGATGATCGAACGCGTTTGGACCTCATCCGATGTGTGCGGCAACACCGCTTCCGCAACCCAGATTATCGAGAACGTGCTCGATACCACCCCGCCGGTACTCACCCTGCCGCCGGACACCAACGGCTGCGCAATCGCCACCACCGTCGCCGCCAACGGCAGCGCCACCGTCGTCGATGCCTGCGGCACGGTCACGGTCACCAACTCAGACGAAATCGTCATGCAGGGTGACAACACCATCGTGTTGCGCACATGGACCGCCACCGACGCTTGCGGCAACGAAACCGAAGGCCTGCAAACCATCATCTCGCTCGACGTCTTCGGCGGCCCCGTGGTCACCGTCCCGCCGAACACCACCGCCTGCAACGGCGCGACCAACATGGCCGCCACCGGCATGGCGATGATCACCGCCGGTTGCTGTGCCACTGGAACCGTCACCGTCTCCGTCGCCGATGTGGTCACCGCCGGCGCGGCAGCCTGCGAAGAGATGATCACCCGCACGTGGACCGCGTCCGACGACTGCGGCAACACCTCTTCCGCCAGCCAGATCATCACCAACTACGTGGACATGACCCCGCCGGTCATCGTCGTCCCCGCACCGGTCGCCCTGTGCAACGGCTTCACCGATCCGGCCTCGGTCGGCATGGCCACCGCCACCGATGACTGCCTCTTGGTCACCAATACTTGGATGGACAACATCACCCAAGCCAACTGCCTCGAAACCATTGAACGCGTATGGACCGCGGTCGACTTCTGCGGCAACCAATCGGTCGCCACCCAGTTCATCTCGAACGTGGCCGATGCAGACGCGCCGACCCTCACCGTTCCGGCCGACACCAACGGCTGCAACATCTCGACCAACACCGCCGACACCGGCGTGGCCACCGCCACTGACGCCTGCGGCACGACCACCGTCGCCTTCGTGGATACGGTTACGATGCAGGACTGCGTGCAAACCGTGTTCCGCGAGTGGACCGCCACCGACGAGTGCGGTGCCAGCACCAGCGCCATCCAAGTAATCTCCGTGGTACTCGACACCACCGGCCCGGCCCTCATCGTTCCGGCTGACACCGCTGGCTGCAATCTCGACACCAGTGTCAACGCCATCGGCGCTGCCAGCGCCACCGACGACTGCGCCGCCCCGACCATCGCTTGGTCGGATATGACCAACACCATCGGTTGTGTCGTCACCATCAGCCGACTCTGGTCTGCCACCGATGACTGCGGCAACATGAGCACCGGTGTGCAAACGATCGTAAGCACCGTGGACACTGATGCACCTGTCCTCACCGTCCCCGCCGATGTCTCGCAGTGTAATCTTCCTGACACCACCCCTGCGACCACCGGTATGGGCAGTGCCGCCGATGTCTGCGGCGCGGCGACCACAACGTGGTCCGACGTGGTTCTCACCACCCCGTGCAGCACCATCATCGAACGTACCTGGACCGCCACCGACGACTGCGGTAATAGCACCAGCGGTGTTCAGCAGATCGAAAACATTGCGGACACCACTGGCCCCACCTTCACTTCGATCCCCGCCGACGTCGACCTCTGCATGGACGACACTACCCCGGCGAATACTGGTATGGCCGAAGCCACGGACGCGTGCGGCACCACCACCGTGATGATGGCCGACACCGTGGTCCCACAGCCCAAAGGCGATCTCATCGAACGTGTCTGGACCGCCACCGATCCCTGCGGCAACGCCGCCTCCGTCACCCAGTTGGTGTTCAACTACACCAGCACGACACCGCCGCCGATCACCATCCCGCCCGATGTTGACGCATGCAATATTCAGACCCCGGCCGTGTTCAACGGACTGGCAACCTCCACCGATCCGGAAGCGGTCATTACCCACAGCGACACCGAACAAATCATCGGTTGCACTCGGGTGATCATTCGCACCTGGACCGCCACCGACGCCTGCCTTTCGAGCAGTGGTACCCAGCTCGTCCAGAACACCATCGATGTCTCGGCCCCGACCATCTATGTGCCGGACCCGGTTCGTCTCTGCAACCCGGCCGCTACTGACCCGAGCGTCGCTGGCATGCCACGGATCATCGAGACATGCTCTGCTCCGACCGTCTCTTGGTCCGATGTCACCAATTTCGTCTCGGCCTGCGCTGAGGAAATTACCCGGACTTGGGTCGCGGTTGATGGCTGCGGCAATTCCAATTCGGCCGATCAAGTGATCACCGTCGTCAACGATAATGGCGCTCCCGTTCTCTCCGGCATCCCGGTCGATGTGTTTGCCTGCAACACTGGTTCCTCCGCCGAAGCACTTGCCGGACCCGATCCAGTCATCACAGATGATTGCATGACCATGATAGAAGTCGGCGACGACGTTCTCATTACCAATTGCATGTACCGCTTGATTCGGACCTGGATGGTCGTTGATGAGTGCGGCAACGCCACCAGCGTAAGTCAGACCGTGATCCTTCAGTCCGACACGGTTGCTCCCGTGCTCACTGTACCCGCTTCGACCAATGTCTGCAACGCCACCGACCTTTCCCCGGCTGCGTTCGGGATGGCCTCTGCCGTCGATGGTTGCACGCCCGCCACCGTCGCCTTCACTGATGTGGCCGTTACCAGCGGCTGCCAAGTGGTCATCACCCGCACTTGGACCGCCACCGACCTCTGCAACAATGTGGCCGAGTCCGATCAAATCATCGTCAACACGAGCGACACTGAAGCGCCAACGTGGGACTTCTTCCCCGCCGACACCAATGTCTGCAATGTTGCCAGCATCGATCCGCTGCTTGGCACGCCGACCGCCGTCGACAACTGCAACGTCACCGTCGAACTTACCGACGAGACCAGCGAACTGATCAACTGCGAGTTCATCGTGACCCGCACTTGGACCGCCAGCGACGACTGCGGCAACAGCATCGTCGGCGTGCAAACCGTGGTATCGCAAGCCGACCTCAACGGTCCGACCATCACCCTGCCGCCCGATGTCGAAGGCTGCAACATGGCCGACACCTCGCCCGCCGCGGCCGGCGTGGCCACCGCCGTCGACGGCTGCTCGGCCGCCTCGGTCACTTGGACGGACGTCACCAACACCACTGGCTGCGCCGTCATTATCACCCGCACTTGGAGCGCCATCGATAGCTGCGACCAAGTGTCCACCGCCGACCAGATCATCATGGATATTGTCGACAATGCCTCGCCGCCGGTGATCACCGTCGCCGACGAAAGCTTCTGCATCGTCGGCAACGGTGCCGCTCCGGACGCGACCCCGGCCACCGCCGTCGACGACTGCGGAACCGCCACTCTCACCTCCACGACCTCCTCCTCGGTGGCCGGCTGCATCGAAACCGTGGTCATCACTTGGACCGCTACCGATGCCTGCGGCAACAGCGATTCGGTCGACCAAACGATCTTCATCGAACGCGACACCAGCTTCGGTTGGGATGTCTCCGCTGCCGTTGACGCCATGGGCTGCAACCTCGATACTTCCTCAGCCGCAGCCGGCGAACCCGTTGTCAGCAGTGATTGCGGTGTCACCGCCACCTTCGCTGACGACGTGACCACCGCCGACTGCATCGACACCATCGTCCGCACGTGGACGGTGATCGATATCTGCGGTGGCGAATACGTCCACACGCAGACACTTGTCAGTGTCGTCGACACCGATGCTCCCGGTCTGGTTCCGCCGGCCGATGAATCCGGTTGCAACCTCGACACCAGCCCAGGCCAGCCCACCGTGTCCGACGATTGCTCGGATGTCTCGGTGACGCATTCCGATGCCGTCACCACCACGGATTGCACCACCACTATCCTGCGGACCTGGACCGCCACTGATGCCTGTGGCAACAGCACCAGCGCCGTGCAGACCATCGAAACCGTGGTGGATGCTCAGCCGCCCGCGCTCACGATTCCCGCCAACGTCTCCGGATGCGGCATCTCCACCGACGCGGCAGACACTGGTACGGCTACGGCCACTGACGCCTGCGGCACGGCTGTGATCACCTCGGAAGACACCGTCAGCCAAGTCGGCGTGGTCGTTACCATCACCCGTACATGGACCGCCATGGATGATTGCGGCAACGAGGCCGTGGATGTCCAGACGATCGTCAATATTGACGATAACACCCCGCCGGTCATCGATACGCCTGCGGACATCGCCGGCTGCAACTTGTTCCTCACCAACGCCGCCGCCCTGGCCACCGCCAGCGATAACAGCGGCGGTAACGTCACCGTTAGTTTCAGCGACACCACCAACGCCAGCGGCTGCATCGTCACCATCGAACGTACTTGGATGGCCGCTGACGAATGCGGCAACATGTCCACCTCGCCTCAGTCGATCGTCAACACCTTGGACCTTGAGCCGCCCATGCTCACGGTCCCGGCTGATATGTCCGGCTGCAACATCCCGACCGGACCTGGTTCGACGGGAGAGGCCACTGCCACCGACAACTGCAATGTGACCGTTACCTTCATCGATAGCACCGCCCAAAACGGCTGTGAAGTCATCATCACCCGGACGTGGACCGCGACGGACGATTGTGGCCAAGCCGTGTCCGGTGTCCAGATGATCCGCGTCACCTCCGACACCACCGCCCCGACGCTCACCTGCCCGGCCGATGTCGCGGTAGTTCCCGACGCCAACGGTGACCTCGTCGTCCCCGATCTCTCCGCCATGGTCGGCATGTCCGACGACTGCGGTGCCACGCTGAGGCAAACGCCGGCCGCCGGATCCGTGTTCGGCAATGTCGATATCAACAACTTCCAAGCTTCAACCATCGTCCGCCTCGTCGCGGTTGACGGCTGCGGCAATGAAACCACCTGCGAAGTGAACGTCCGCAATGTCAGTTGCATCGGCGATCTCATCTACAACGACTTGAACGGCAACGGCGCCTTCGACACGGGTGAGCCCGGCGTGCCGGATATCATGGTCACCGTCGCTGACGGTTCCGGTGTGATCGGCACCACCATCACCGACGCCGATGGCCGCTACTTGTTCTTCATGGATGCCGCCGCGGGCACCGCCATCGCCCGGGGAACCGCCGCGGGTGGACCGTACACGATTACCGCGACGCTGCCCGATGGTAGCCAGGAATCCACCACCGTGGTCTCGCTCCCGCCGGGCTCGCACGTGACCACCGCCGATATTGGCATCACACTGAACGGCGCCATCACCGGTACCGTCTGGCTCGACCTCAACGCCGACGGGGATCCCTCCAACGAGAACCTCGCGAGCACTGGTCTCGGTGGTATCGAGGTCAATCTCTACGACGCTGACTTGAACATTGTCGCCACCGCCACCACGAATCCTGATGGCACGTACTCGTTCCTTGATGTCGCCCCGGGCGACTACACCGTGGGCATCGGCGCCGCCGCCCTGCCGGCCAGCCTCGACACCGGTGACATCCCGCTCACCAGCATGCCATTCAATGTCCCCTCCGGCGCCACGGTCAGTCCGCCACAAGCGAACTTCGGTTTCATCGGAACGCCCACCGCCATCGGCCTGGAAAGCATCAGCGCCAGCGAAGGTAGCCTGAGCTGGAACGTCGCCGACGAAGCCGGCATCCTCGGCTACAACATCATCGATCTGGCGACTGGAACCGCGGTCAACGAGGCCCTGATCCTTGCCGGCTCGGGTGCCTACAGTCTCGATGTTGGGCCAGGCAACTATGCGCTGGAAAGCCTCGACAGCAATCTCAACACGGATCGCGAAGCTGAAATCACCCATTACGCGGAAGCCGACGCGAGCCCGCTGGGCGAACCCACGAAATTCGTCGCCGCCGTCAACGGAGCGGCCAGATTCACGACGGACGCCGACACGAGCTCCTACCTCGTGACCGGTGTCAGCGCAGACTCCATTGTTCTCGATCTCTCCGATCCCAACCGGCCTGTCCGATTGATCGGGGAGGTGCTCCGGACCGATTCAGGCACCGGCGTTTACTTCAGCTACCCGGCAGGGGCCACCATCGAGGTGAAATAATGCGAGGCACACTCATGCAAGGCCACAAGACTTCTTTTACTCGAGGAACTACCATGAATATGAAATGGATTCTCACTGCAACCATCTGCGCCTTTCTGGCCAGCATGATCCCACTCACTGCCCACGAACTGGTTTGGGACGGCACCGGCGGCCCAGGCGGCGCCGCCGCGGTCCTCGTTCACTCCGGGACCAACGGCGATCTGTTCGATTCGGATACCACGGTCAACTTCAACTCCGCCGCCGAATACGATGCCGGCCAGACCGTCCGCTTGGTCTACACCCCGACGGCGACCGACTTGGCAGTCGCCACAGGCAACCGCTTCGTCAACCTTTATGAAATCGGTGGCACCTCAAACGGTTCGGTTCTGTCGCTCTATAACGGTCGAATCCAGTGGCATGTAAAAATGAACTCTGTGAACAATGATTGCACCGTGGATCCCGCCACCGCAGGCGACCAATGGTTGAACAATGTCGCCCCCGCCGGGGCGGCCGAACATATCATTGCGCTCTCCAACCCCGAACCCATCGTCGTCGGTATGTCTTACATCATTACGGTCATGCACGACTCGGCCGGCGGTGTCGCCACGATTTGGGTCAACAACACGATGTCGATGGTTACTGGTCCGGGTCAAAGCAACCGTAACTGGGGTGGTGACGAGACCATCGGCTGGGGTACATGGAACGGCGGAGTGGGTGGTATTCCTGGTAACAACGCCTGCCCGATACCGTATATCAACAACAACAACAACCGGACCGCGGCCGACGGCACCGTGTGCGGTTCTCTCTACAACGGACTTCCTGCCAGTGTCGTTCCTTGCGACCTCGACGGCCTCGATCTGGAAAAGACCGCGCCGTTTACCGCATCCGCAGGCGAGACCATCGTCTTCGACATCACCCTCGACAACAATACTGGCGCCAGCGTCGGTAGCGTCTGCCTCAGCGACACGTTGCCGCCCGGGATGGTGTTCGACACGCCGGCACACAATTTCAACACCGCGGTCGGTGTCGACGCCATGGGCAACCCGGTCATCGTTCCGGTCACGGTCACGGTCATCGGCGGGACGCAAATCACCTGGAAAGTCGGTAGCACCAACAATCCGGTCTTTCTCCCTGACGGAGCAGGCTACCAAATCCAAGTGTTCGCGGTGGTCGACAACAGTTCCACCTCCTGTGGTCAAAATATCAACCAAGTAGCCGCCACGGCGCTCGCCGGTGTGACCGAGGAAGGCACGGGCTGCACCGTCGCGATTGATACGGGTGTGACCTTGAGCAACGAGGTCGAGTTTACCATTCAATGTCCCGACCTGATCGTCACTAAAACCGTCACCAATCTCACCTCCGGCGGTTCGATGATGGCCGTACCGGGCGACGTTCTGGAATACTGCGTCACCGTCGACAACCTCGTGAACGGCCAAGCCTTTGGCGTGCAACTTGTCGACATGTGGGATCCCAACCTGACCGCTGTGCCGGGTTCGCTGTCCCTGCCACCCTCGGCCACCCTCGTGAACATGACCGCCACCAGCATCGTCGTCGATCTGGGAACGGTGGGCCCCACCTTGAACTCGTTTGGTGAAGGCGACGCCGTCGCGTTCGGCGGCATCACCAACAATGTGGTGATCACCCCCTGTCCAACCAGCCCGCCCGTTGCTTTTCCGGTTCCCGGCATTTGCGATCCGGCCGTTCCCTTGCTTGGCGACGGTGCCACTCTCGAACTCGACGGCTACATTTTCGACGTCAGCACCGGCGGTAACGGCGATTTCAACATCGACGACATCGGTATCGATGGCGGCCTGCTGCTTCGCTGCCCGATCGGACATATTGCGGTCGATGACAACGAAGTGATCGACTACCGTAACGACACAGACTTCCTCGTCGGTGACGAAGGGCTGATGACCTCGGGCTTCCGCTTTCCGACGTTTGACGGACTGCCCGGTCTCGCCCAGAACGACAACTACGCCACCATGTTTATCGGCGACATCAACTTCCCCGATCAAAATGGTGACGGTTCGGCTTACAACGTCGAACTTGGCACGGACCGGTCCGATGACCCCATGCAGTGGTACATCGACTTTGACGGCAGCGGAAAATTTGAAGCCAACGCCGGCGACGGTGAAAATGGCGAACGGGTGCTCAGCCGCAACTGCTGCGGCAACCGCTACATCACCACCGCGGTCACCCCTGGCAGCTACCGCTTCATGGTGGTCCACATCGAACGCGGGGGCGGTTCCCAAGTCGCCCCGACTGTCGATCTCAACGACGGCAACGGCCGACGCATCCTCCAACCCGGATCCATGGGTGGTCTGGTGACGAAAAACGATTTCTTCCGCAACTACGACTGCGGACCCGAAGAATGCCCCTGCCCAGCGAATACCGGTGTCGCCGGCATCACCCTGCCGCAAGACGAGACTGCGCCAACTCAGGTGTTCAGCAATCCCTTCGCACTCGATGGTTACGCCTTCAGCGTGCTCGGCGCCGGCGGTGATGCCAACATCGACGAAATCGGTCAGGGTGGGGGACTGCTGACACAACAGCCCATCTCTCATATCCTTTTTGAAGGTATGGACCGCATCCATTACCAGAACGACGGCAACTTCCGCAATGGCCGCGCGGGTCAGTCCCCAGGCTTTGCCACCTCGCTCGACGGACTTCCCGGACTCAATCAAAATGACAATTTCGCCACCATGTTTGTCGGCGACCTCAACATCCCTGACAAGAACTGCGATGGACTTCCCTACGCCATCGAGCTGGGCACGCAGCGCTCCGATGATCCGATGCAATGGTACGTCGACCTCGACCAAGACGGTGCCTTCCAAGCACCCGTCGGTGACGCCGAAGGACAAGTTCCTGGTGTCAATGAACGTGTCGTCTCGCGCAACTGCTGCGGCAATCGATTCGTCACCTTCAACATCGCCCCAGGCACGTACCAGTTTATGGTTGTCCACGTCGAAGGCGGTGGCGGTTCTCAAGTCGAGCCGACCATTAACCTGTTCGACCCCGACACCATCAACGGCCGTGCCACCGTCGGCCCCGGCGTTATGAACGGAATCTTTACCCGCAACGACTTTGCCTTTGGCGCCTATACCCCGGACCCGAACCTTCCGGCGGTTCAAATCGCCACCAATATGGGTACTTACAGCGTTGAAATCCCCGCTTGCCCCGACCTGGAAAGCTGGGAAATCCTCGACCTCAACATGGAACTCCCCGGCGGAACCGAAATCCAAGTCGCAGTGTCCAACGCCGCCGGCACGACCGTCGCCACCAATTTCCTGCCTGGAACATCCTCCGGCAATGTCGACATCAGTTCCTTCCCGAACACCGACACCACTCTGTTCGCCACCTTCACCCTGATTTCCGACTGCAAAGATCCCTGTGTCGTTCCGGTTCTGGATAACTGGAATGTCATGTCCTTCTGCAGCACCATCACCAACAAAATTTCCTTCCAAGCGACGGTCGGCCCCTGCATCACCCCCGGCCTGACCTCCGTGGTGAACCAAGCCGCCGCCACCAGTGATGTTGCGGACCTCGACCCCTCCAACGATATCGCCGAGGTCGTCACCGAACTCAAATCGTGGGACCTGTGCCTCGGTAAAGCCGGGTTCGTCGACGTCCTGCCGCCACGACGCGCGCCGTTCCCGCCCCTGCCCACCGTGGTCACCAACTGCGCCACCTCGGTGGTCTACGTGATCACCGTCACCAATATCGGCAACGCTGACGCGCCCAACGCCATGGTCATCGACGATCTCCCGGTCGGCCTCTCCTTTGTTTCCGGAGCCGGGTGCACCGCCACCGGACAAACCGTCTATTGCTCCATCGGCACGCTCGCCGCCGGTGCCGTGACCAGCGCCGTGATCGTGACGGAAGTCGCAGACTGCCTCACCGGTGATTTTGTCAACACCGCCCGAGCCATGCCGATGTGCGGCGATTTCAACCCTTCGAACAACGCGGTCACCGTCACCAATACCGTCATTCCAGATACCGCCCCGCCGGCCTTCACCTCGCTGCCGCCCGACTTGAACGTGTGCAATCAGGACCTCGCACCTCTCCTTGTGGATCCCACGACCGACGAAACCTGCGTCGGCTCGCTCACCACGACGACCGTATCGAGCGTCACCGGATGCATCTTGCGCGTCGAACGCACCTTCGAACTAATCGACCTCTGCGGCCTTTCCACCGCCCACACGCAAGTGATCGAAATCAACATCGATACCAACGCCCCCTTCCTGACCGTGCCGCCTAACGAGTTCGTCTGCAACACCCCGGTCACCGATATGATGTTCACCGATGTTGTGGTCACTGACGACTGCATTCTCGCGGCCGGCGCCTCCTTTACAGCTGTCACGACCCCCCTCGTGTTCTGCCCCGGCGAACTGATCACCCGCACCTGGACCGCCACCGATGGCTGTGGCAATCAGACGGTTGCGATCCAGTTGATCACCAACTCGTTCGACAGCGCCCCGCCGGTTGTCACCGCCATGGACATGGACGGTTGCAACCTCGACACCTCGGTCGCCGCTCTCGGCATGGCCACGGTCGATGATGCCAACTGCGCCTTCACCCTTTCGTGGACCGACACCGTCGCCACTGTAGGCTGCGGCGATGTTATTTCCCGTACTTGGATCGCCGTCGACGCCTGCGGCAACACCGGCATGGTTGTGCAGACCATTTCCAACGTCGTCGACACCACCCCGCCGTCCCTGACCATCCCCGCCGACACCAACGGCTGCGGGATCAGCACCGCCATCGCCGACACTGGCACGGCCACGGCCACCGACCTGTGCAGCACCATGCTAACCATCACCAATACCGATGTCGTGCTCCTCCAAGGCGGCAACGAAATCATCTTCCGCACCTGGGAAGCCACCGACGCATGCGGCAATGTCGCCAGCGACGTGCAACTGATTGTCAACTCCACCAACTTCACCGGCCCCGCCCTCATGCTCCCGCCGGACACTAACGCCTGCAACGGTGCCGACCAGCCCGCCGCCACCGGCATGGCCATGGTAATCGATACTTGCTGCGGCACCTCCACACTGGTGTTCGTTGATAACATGCTCGTTGGTGCCGGTTCGTGCGGCGGCGACCTGATCGAACGCATTTGGACCGCCTCCGATTCTTGCGGTTCCATCAGTTTGACCCAGCTCATCGACTCGGTCGCGGATGTCACCCCCCCGATGCTCGTTCTGCCGGCTGATACGAACCTGTGCAACGCAACCGACACCTCCGTTGCCGCGCTTGGTTCGGCGACGGCCACCGACGACTGCATCTTGATCTCCACCACCTGGACTGACACCGTTCCAAACTCGGCTTGCGGCGATGAAATCTCCCGCGTTTGGACCGCCACCGACGCTTGCGGCAATGTCGCCAGCGCCACCCAGTTGATCGTCAACCTGATCGACACCGACGCGCCGGTCCTCACCATCCCCGCCGACGAAACAGGCTGCAACCTCGCTGTCTCCACGAACATGGCCACGGCGGTCGACGCCTGCAGTTCGGCCACCGTTTGGTTTGTCGATGCCGCCGCCACTCAAGACTGTGTCGTGGTGATCTCACGTACGTGGTACGCCGCCGACATCTGCGGCAACCAAACCAGCGCGGTTCAAAATATCGCCTCCACCGAAGACACGACCGCCCCGATGATCAGCGTTAGCGATGTCAGCGGATGTGACGTACTCGCCAGCGCCGCGCCAGCCTCCGCGACTGATGCCTGCGCCTTGGCAACACTGACGTCGACCGACACGGTCGCCATCGTCGGTTGCACCACCCTCGTCACCCGCGTTTGGACGGCTGTCGATGATTGCGGCAACATGTCTTCCGCCACGCAAACTATTGAAAGCATTACCGATGCCGGTGCACCATTGATTACTTTTGTTCCGGCGGACTCGGTCGAATGCGGTGGTGGCGACACCAGCCCCGCTACGCTCGGCATGACCACCGCCACAGGTGGTTGCGCTGTCGTCGTCACCTGGAGCGATGCCGTGTTGACCACGCCTTGCGGCGATACTATTTCCCGGACTTGGGTTGCTGCTGACGAGTGCGGCAACAGCACCAGCGCCGTGCAAGTGATCCAAGTGCTCACCGACGGCGTGGCGCCGATTCTGCAAATCCCTGCGGATGCCGAACTCTGCTCCGCCCTCGACGATCCCGGAACGGCGGTCGCCACCGACGGGTGCGGCGCCATCACGCTCACCAGTTCCGACGTAACCACGGTCATCACCTGCGGCGTTTCGGTCGCCACCCAGATCCTCCGAACGTGGACCGCAACCGACCTGTGCGGTAACGTCGCCAGCGACGATCAAATCATCCTGGTCTCCAATGGTGAAGCCCCGGTCATCAGTTCCGTCCCGACCAACACGACGGGTTGCTTCCTGGATATCGCAAGTCTCCCTCAGGCCACCGCCGAGGGCTGCCTGGCGATTACCACCGACCTGATCGAAACCACGGTTAATAGCGGTTGTGTCCAAGTGGTCACTCGCGAGTGGACCTTCGCCAACGCCTGCGGCTCCACCAGCGCGGTGCAAATCGTCAACAACATCCTCGATGTTGACGCGCCGCAACTCGTTGTCCCCTCCGATATGGAAGGTTGTCAACTGGATCTCACCAACGTGGGGATGGCGGTCGCCTTCGATAGCTGTTCCGGCGTGTCCGTCGGGTTCACCGATCAAGTCACCCCGTTCGACTGCGGCGTCAGCATCGTTCGGACCTGGACCGCCACCGACGGTTGCGGAAACAATAGTGACGGCGTTCAGAATATTATCAGCTACACCAACGGTGTTTCTCCGGTCATCACCGTGGCTCCGGCCGACATCTCCGGCTGCAACATCGACGTCTCTTCTTTGCCAGTCGCCGAGGCCCTCGGATGTGTCGACTTGTTCACTGCGTTCTTCGAAAGTAGCACCAACGACGGCTGCGTTGTCACCACCACCCGTAGTTGGACCTTCTCCCAAGGCTGCGGCTCCACTAGCCACGTTCAAGTGATTGTCAGCACCGACGATACATTGGCACCGGTTCTCGCTCTTCCCGCCGACGTCTCCGACTGCAACCTCGCCGACACCAGCCCCGCCGCCCTCGGGATGGCCACGGCCAGCGATGTCTGCGGAAATGTCACAGTGAGCTGGACCGATGTCTCATCCATTGCCGGCTGCGAGGAAACCATCGTCCGTACTTGGACCGCTGAAGACGACTGTGGCAATACAGCCTCCGCCGACCAGACCATCGTCAATCGCACCGATGCGGAAGCACCCATGATTACGGCTCCCGCAGATGTGCGACTGTGCAACATCAACGGCGCGATCACGCCAGGCATGGCGACCGTGAACGACAATTGCGGAACCGCCACCGTCACTTTCGTGGACGCCGTCGCCCAAATCGGTTGCGAGTTTACCATCACCCGCACCTGGACGGCAACCGACCCCTGCGGTAACAGCGCCACCGCATCGCAGACGATCATTACCGAAACTGACCCGGAAGCACCGGCCCTCACGATGCCAGCCGACACCGTCGTCTGCGATCCCGCCGACAGTAATCCGCTAGTCACCGGCTTCGCGGTCTCGACCGACAATTGCAGCTCCTCGACCGTCGACTTCAGCGACAGCACCGTTGTTCTCGGTTGTGCCACCGTGATCACCCGGACGTGGACCGCCGTCGACCGCTGCGGCCTGACCAACGCCTACGAGCAGATCATTACCGTCTTCAATGACACCGATGCTCCTGAAATCACCGTGGCCGACGAGACCTTCTGCATGCTCAGCACCAATGCCGTCACCCCCGCCGATGCGGTAGTGACCGATGGCTGCAGTTCGGCGAACGTATCCCTCGTGGAGAGTTCGAGCATCCTCGTTTGTGACGAAACCCTCACCCGGGTGTGGACCGCCACCGACGAGTGCGGCAATCAAAGCGTCGTTACCCAGATCGTCACCATCACCCGCGACACCACCTTTAGCTTTACCATCCCCGCCGATGCGGACGGCTGCAATCTCGACACCTCCACCGCCGGCACCGGCGAAGCATCTTTGACCAGCGACTGCCCTCTCGCCGCCCCGACCTTCATCGACACCACCGCCACCACTAGCTGTGGGCAATCGATTATCCGGACCTGGTCAGCTCAAGATGTATGCGGCGTACTGTACACCGGCACCCAACTGATCACCACCGTGATCGACACCGATGCCCCGGTGATCGATCTCGCCGATGCGAGCGGCTGCAACATTGGCACCAGTGTTGCCGACGTGGGCATGCCCGTAGTCACCGATAACTGCGACACGCCGACTTTGGTGAACGACGACTCGGTTACAACCCAAGACTGCGTGCTCGTCATCACCCGCGTCTGGACCGCGACCGATGGCTGCGGCAACAGCAGCGCTGCCACCCAGACCATCATGAGCACCATCGATACCGACGGTCCGGTCATTACCGTCGCGAACGTCAGCGGTTGCGGCGTCCTCGCCACCGCCCCGGCGGCAACGGCCACGGACGACTGCGGGGGGGCCGCGCTCAGTTCGAGTGACGAACTCGTTCAAGTCGGGTGCATCCAGACGGTCACCCGGACCTGGACCGCCCAAGATGATTGCGGCAATATTTCCACCGCCGTGCAGACCATCGAAAACATCCTCGATGCCGGTGCCCCGGTATTTGTTGACGTGCCTGAAGATCTCACCGGCTGCAATCTGCTGATCACCAATCCAACCGTGTTCGCCACGGCGACGGATGATTGCGGGGATCCAGATATTACCTTCTCCGACACCTCTTCCCAAGCGGGTTGCGTGGTCACGATTCTGCGTGAATGGACCGCTACCGATGTCTGCGGCAACGTGGCCACTTCGATTCAAACGTTCGTCAACACCATTGACGCTGAAGCGCCAGTCATCACCATTCCGGCTGACGTCTCCGGCTGCAATGTATCCTCGGCCGCCTCCCCGGCTGGTTCGGGCCTCGCCACCGCGACCGACAACTGCAATGCCACCGTGACCTTCGCCGATATGCTCGCTCCAAGCAACCCGGCGAGCTGCGAAACCTTCATCCTCCGGACCTGGACCGCCACCGACGACTGCGGCAACAGCAGCTCCGGTATCCAGCGGATCACCATCATTAATGACAACACCCCGCCAGTGATGGACTGCCCGACCGCCACGGCGATCTTCCCGGATGCGGCTGGCAACTTCACCGTGCCAAATCTGGTTCCGATGGCCAGCGCCACGGATGACTGCCCCGGCGGCGTCACCATCACCCAGGCGCCTGCCCCCGGTAGCGTCTTCGGCAGCACCTTCCCGGCAACCGCGAGTATCGTGGTGACATCCCGCGACGCCTGCGGCAACGAAGCCCAGTGCATGGTGCAGATCACCAGCGCCAGTTGTATCGCCGGTATTGCCTTCGACGACTTCAACAGCAACGGCATTCAAGACAGTGCCGCTGGCGACGGACCGACTGCCGGTGTCGAAGTGATCCTCTACGACGTGAATGATACGGAGGTCGCACGAACCTCCACCCGCGCCGATGGCTCCTACATCTTCTTCATGGATCCAGCGGATCCGAGTACCGCAGTTGCCCGCGGCACCCAGAGCGGGGCCTCCTTCACCCTCGGACTCGGTCCAAACGAAGCCGCGCCGACCAGCCTCATCGATCCGGCCACCGGGCGCAGTGCCCCCATCGTCCTGATGACCGGCGAACACAGGCTCAACCAAGATATCGGCATCAGCAAATCTGGCACCATCCAAGGCTTCATCTGGAATGATATCGCCAACACCGGCGACCCGCGCGGCGCCAACCTCGTCGAACTCGGCTTCAACGGCGCCAATGTCACCCTGCTGCGCCTCGAACCTGACGGTAGCAGCTCAGTCGTCGCTACTACGACCACCGCCACCGACGACATGGGCAACATGGGCGCCTACTCGTTCGATGGTCTGCCACCTGGCGATTACCAGGTGACGCTCGACCCCGACAGTCTGCCCGACAACCTCGGTGCCACCCCGACCCTGACCTCCGACCCGCTCGGACTCGGTGCCGGCCAGACCTTGCTCAATGGCACCAACTTCCCGCTGATGTTCGGTTCCGGCCCGACCGCCATCGAACTCGTCTCCCTTGACGCCACCGGTGGTTCAATCATCTGGACCACCGCCGACGAAAGCGACGTCCTCGGTTATAATATCATCGACCTCGCAACCGGTGAGGCCGTCAACGACGCCCTCATTCTGGCCAACGGCAACGGCGGCTCCTACGAACTCGTCGTGGGTCAAGGATCCTACGCCCTCGAGTCGGTCGACACCGCTCTCGGCACCAGCCGCGACGCTGAAGCAACACATTATCAAGAGGTCGATGCCTCACCCCAAGGCGAACCCACCGATGTGGTGGAAGCCGAAGGCGGTCAGGCATCGTTCACGACGCGGGAGGGAACCCTGAGCTATCTGGTCACCGGAGTTGCTTCTGGCATCTCTGTCCTTGACGTCAGCGATCCGGACAATCCGGTTCGCCTGCTCGTCGAACTCCTACAAACCGACACCGGCAATGCAGTCTACTTTAGCCATCCCGCCGGTGCTACCATTGAGGTGCGGTAAAATGAGACACATGGAATCCGACAACACACTCACCTCCGCTTCCCGGCACACCTCCTCCACCCGATCTTTTTCCGGAACTGGTTTTATGAAAACGAAAATCCTCTTTCTGTTCTCAACCCTCATCCTCGCGACGCATTCTTTGTTGGCCGTGCCAGGCTGGACGGTGGACTACATCGACCTTGGCGGCAACATCGGCGATGTTGGCGAAACCCGGGCGTTCTGGAACCTCACCGACAATACCGCAGGGATCGGCCTCAGCAATAGCCCGCTCGTCATCGGCAACCCCGTGAACGTCGGCGGTGACAACTACGATGTGCAGCAGTTCGCTACCCAAACGGCCGTCCAAAATATCAACATCCGCGACGGTGGCGTTGCCGGCGGTGCCGCACTGCCGATCGCCACCACGGACTCCTACACCATCCGGGCTCGGACCACCGTCACCTTCAATCAAGGTGGCACCTACACCATCGCCGCTGCCAGTGACGATGGTCGCTACATCCGCCTGACACCAATCGCCACCGCCGGCCCCGTGGTCTTCACCGCCGCAGGCGGCCAGACCAATGGTGATGGCACCCGACAAACCTCGCCAACCGAAATTGCCTTTCCCAACGGGACCGGGTTTCAAAACGCTTGGGGAACCTTTGAGGTCGCTGCCTGTGATGTCGTGCAGGTAGAGGTGATCATGTGGGAAGGCGGCGGCGGCGATGGCTTCGAAGTCCATATTTTTGACGGACCCTCCCCAGTCGCCACCGGCAATCAAACACTCCCCGGCGTCTTTTCCTTCCTGGAAGACGATGCCTTTGGCAATGGGTCGATTTCGATCGACGATGGCGTCGTGCCCAACACCTACCCCGTGCCAACCAACCCAGGCATGTTAGTTGACGCATTCCGGATCGACGGGAACAACGCCCCAACCGATGCCCAGTTGAACTCGGCCGACGAGGCCTACGCGATCTGGGATCAAATCGACACTGCCGGTTTTGCTGCCGGTCCAATCATGCCGGCGCTCACGCCGGGCACCACCTACAATATCGCCGCGTTCAACACCGGCATCTCGCAGCAGGAACTCGATTTTGCCGGTGGCGGCAACTATAACGTCGATGCTAGTTTTGCTGGCTTGCTGAATGTTTCGGGCGACGATTTCAGTGTCCGCGCTCGGGCAACCGTTGGTATTCCTGTCGGCACGTGGACCATCGCCTCTGGTGGTGACGATCAAGCCTACGTTCAATTACCCGGCGTGACCTTCACCTCCAATACCGGTTTGGCATCGCCAATGACACTGCTGTCAACCGGACCAGGTACCGACGCCATTGCCGCCAACTCGGGATGTTGCGACGAAACCGTGGGCTCCTTCACCATCACCGAGGACATGGTTAATTGCGACGGCTACTTCTACACCACCTTCGAATCAGCCTTCATCGAACGCGCCGGTGGTGACTGGTGGCAGGTCAGCATCGCACCCGGTGGCTGGGGCGGAACCCAGTGGAACCCGGCCGACGCCTCCTGGCCCGGCGCCCACAATTCCAATCAATTCCGCCTGCTCGCTGACGGCATGTTCGGCTGGGTGGTCACTACCAACTCGGTAGACGACGCCATTGCCGAATGCGGGCAACAACAACTCACCGCGCTCCCCGCCCTCCCTCCTGAACTCGTCGTGGAAAAATCCAATCCTCGAGGAATCACCGGCATCTGCCCCGGCGACCCGATTACTTATGATATCCGTGTCTCAAATTTGGGCGACATGACCTCTTGCGGTGTGGTCTTGCGCGACACCCTCCTGAGTCCCGGCATGCAATTCGCCGCAATCTCAGACAACTTCACCTCGATCCCCGTGGTCGACAAGTGCACCGGCCAAACCGTAACCGTTCCGGTCAACCGGACCATCACCTCCAATGGTGTCACCTGGGTTGCTGGAGAAACCAACAGCGTCTCCGATCTTGGATATTTCGGCAATGTCGGTCTTCCCCCCGGCTTTTCCTTCACGTTTCAAGTCTTTGTCGAAACCGACACCAACACGGTCGACTGTGCCATTCTGTCGAATCGTATCGAGTACCTTGCCTTGGATGGACGCACCGTCACCGACTTCGTGGATCAAACCGCCGTCTATTATCCCGATCTCGCCATCGGCAAAGACGTCACCAACCTCACCTTTGGCGGCCAAGAATGCGCGTTCGGCAACGATGTGCTGCAATACACCCTGAGTGTCACCAACCTTGGCAAGGGCACCGCGAAAAACGTGGTCATCTGCGAAACCATTCCGATCGGCACCACCTTGGACCCCGCCTCGGTTTCCGGCCTGCCGCCTGGAGCGACCGTCAGTATCGTGTCCGGCTCACCCGACACGATGAAAATCAATCTCGGTAATATCGACGGCGCGCTCGAAATCATCGGCGAATCGACCAACTTCAACGGCATGGGTAGCTCCAACTTGATCAGTAGCACCATGGTGCCACCAACCACCTTTGTTCCGCCGGCCGTTAGCTTTACTTGGCTCGATTGGATGGGCGATGATTACACTGCCGGCGCCTGGCCGAACTCCACGTTACTCAACAATACTCAAGCCGACTACAGATCTGCCGGGATCGCACCTTTCCCGGTGGGCATCGCCTGCGCCGAAAACGCCGGGTTCACCGGACAGGGCAGCGCCGTCAATTTCGACGGCACCGGCCGCCTGATCCGCAACTCTCTCGGTGAAGCCCCACTCGACTTGTCCATGAACTCGGTCACCCTTGTGTGGTACATCAGCCCGGCAAACCTCAGCCAACGTGCAGTTATCTGGGAAACCGGTGGTGCGGTGGATGGTTCGGGCCTGGTTCAAAATGGGAACTTCCTGATCTTCGGCACCAGCGATGGCGGCGGCGGCGAATTTCACGCCGGCACGGTGCAAATCGATCTGTCGGCCATCAATTTCACGCCCGGAACCGACTTCATCTATGTTGGCGCGACCATCGACTTCTCGCGCGGTGGTGAAATCACCCTCGCCGCGTACAACCGTTGTGGCCAAGGCACAATCTCTCCAACGACCCTCATTCCCGCCAATGGTGGCACCGGTTTCTTTGATGACTGGGCCGGCACCGATGACGAGGCACTCGGAGGAACACAAGGTAGCATCGGTGGCGATTTGCCCGTGCCCGGACTCTTTCCCAACGGTCAATTCCAAGACATTGCCCCGGGTAATGGCTATGGCGCCTGGTTGGGGCAAATCGCATCGGTCGCGGTCTACGACGGCGTCTCCATCTTCCCGGCTAGCGACCCAGCGGCTCCGACGACCTGCTTCTGCGACGCCCCTTGCGATTACGAGGGTGACGGAGCCATTCAGATTGGTTTCTGCTCACCGCCCACCACCGAACTCAACCTGAACCCGTTCGAGATCATTCCACTCACCGTCAATAATTTCCTATCGACGCCTGGTAATAATAATGACCCGACGCTTCGCCAACCGCCGAACGTGCTCACCGATGGCTTCGCCTATAATCCCGCAACGCCCTTGGCACCTGCCCCGCAGCAACCATGGAGCGGCGGTATCGACCACTGGCACCCTGGTGCTGCTGGCGGACGGATCACCGTCGAACTGCCTGCCCATTACGAAAATGGCTTTATCGATATCTGGGCTCGGGATGATAACTGCTGCCGTACCAGGGATAACGACACCACGATCCAATTCTTCAGTGGCCCGGTCCTTGTGCACGAAGAGATCAACGTGATCATTCCTGATGCGACTCAACACCTTCGGTATCCCGTGCCGGCCGGCATTTCCTACGATCGCTTTGCGCTCTACATCGAAGTAGATAGCGCCGCGATCGCAGAGATCCGAGCATTCGGACAAGTGGCAACCGTTCAGCCGGTCGCACCAGCACACAACATTCTCACCGGTGCCACCTTCAACAGTTTGATGCCCGGCATGGCTGGGTTCGGTTCCAGTCCACTCAACGTTCTCAACAGCGACCCCTTCGCCTTCAACCCGGCGATGCCACACTTGCCCGCCCCCGCCCAAGGCTACAACGGGGCCACCCATTTCCACAACAACGTCGCCGGAGGTGCAGGTCTGTTGTTCGACCTGAACAGTGCCCAAGAGAACGTCCATCTCGATTTGTGGGGCCGCACGGGCTGTGGGGGGTGCATCAATCAGGATCGTGGCGAGAACCTGACCATCACGTTCTTCAATAACGGAATTCCAGTTCATGTGATCAACAACGTCAGTATCCCAGCTGAACGCACAAACACTTCTTTCCCCGGACTACCGCGCGCATGGAATCGGTTCTACCTTCCGGCAGGTTTGATTGCCGATCAGGTTGAAGTCTTTGGACCGAGCCAAAATTTCACTTTGGCGGAAGCCCGCCTACAAGGGTCGCCGGTTAGCGCCGTGCCGGCCGTTTGCCCAATTGTTTGCACCGGCGTCTACACCGCCCAACTAAACTCCTGCGAAAGCCTCATTAGCTGGGAACTGCTCGATCTTGACTACATTTTGAATAGTCCCGGATCCAGCGTAGCCATCGAAATCCTCGATCCGGCCGGCACCAGTCTGCTCGGCCCGTTCACCAATCAAGCGATCACCAGCCTCAACAGTCTGCCGGCGATCACCAATCTCCAATTGGTGATCACCTTGAATAGTTGCACCGAGGATATTTGCGATGCCCCCATCGTCGAAGGCTACGAAGCCACCTTCCGCTGCCTGCCAGAAGGAACAAACATCACCTTCGAGGTGATCGTCGACGAATGCATCATCCCCGGACAAACCGTTATCAGCAATACTGTCACGATTACCAACGACGTGGTGGAAACCGAAACCGCGCTGAACGTGGCCACCACCAATATCGCCCTTAAATCCTTCGATCTCGTGCTCTCCAAAATCGGCACAGATTTGGCGGACTGCAATGACACGCTCACCTACACCCTGAACGTGGACAATATCGGTACCGCCACCGCCCTCAACGCGGTGGTTATCGATCAGCTTAATCCTGCACTCGCCCTCGCGTCCATTCCCACGAACTGTTCGGTCACCGGTCAAACGGTCTTCTGCACCATCGCGAGTTTGGCCCCCGGCGCGAGTCAGATGTTCGTGCTCGACACCCTCGTGGTTGGTTGCCCCAGCACCATGATCACCAATCAAGCCATGGTCACGATGTGCGGCGACTTCAATCCCTCGAACAATATTGCGGTGGTCACCAATACCGTACCCAACGACAACATGCCGCCGATTCTCGACCTCTCGACGGCACCGGACCTGGAGATCTGCAACGTTGATCCCTCCGGGAACTTTGGCGACGCCACCATTATTGGCGAGTGCATCCTCACCAATGGTTTTGAAGACGCCGTCAGTGTTTCTGGCTGCGTGGTCCGGGTCGAACGTACCCACACCGCAGTCGATAAATGCGGTAACAGCACCTCCGCCGTTCAGGTCATCCTGATCCACGTCGACCTCGACGCCCCCTCGCTGAGCATCCCGCAGAACGAAAACCTCTGCAACGAAGTCGTAACCGACTTTAATTTCCTCAGCGGCGCCCTCGGTTCCGACGCTTGCGATGGCACGGTTCTACCGACGTTCGTCAGCGCCACGGTGATGACCGGTTGCGTTGAAGTCATCACCCGGATTTGGACCGCCACCGATTTCTGCGGCAACACCCAAAGCATGGTGCAAGTGATCTCCAACACCATGGACACTGTCGCCCCGATGGTCCTTGCACCCACCAACGTGGTCGGCTGTAACCTCGACCTTGACGACCTCGTCGCCCTCGGCACCGCCACCGTCACCGACGCCTGCTCGATCGATCCGATCCTCACCTATACCGACACGGTCACCACGGTCAGCTGCACCGACGCTGTCGAACGCGTCTGGTACGCCGTTGACGATTGCGGTAACGTTGGCGTTGCCACCCAAACGATCGCCAATGTGATCGACACCGATGCGCCGGTGTTTGACAGCTTCCCGGACGATCTCAATGGCTGCGGCGTCAGCACTAATGTGGCCGACTCCGGTTCGCCCACCGCCACCGATCCCGGCGCGTGCGGGCTTGTCACGACCACGTTCGTCGACACCGTCACCATCCAGAACGGCAACACCATCGTCTTGCGCGAATGGATGGCCGCCGACGAATGCGGCAACACCAACAGCCAAATTCAAACGATCATCGTGATTGCAGACTTCGCCCCGCCGGTCGTTCTCGCTCCGGAAGACACAGCGTTCTGTGACACGAACGGAATTGCTGCTCCCCCGACCAGCATCACTGGCGTCGCTACCTTCGTGCCTTCCTGCTGCACCAACGGCACCACCACGGTCAGCTTCGTTGACGCCGCCATGAGCCCGATCGACTGCGGCACCTTGGTCGAACGTGTCTGGACCGCCACCGACGGCTGCGGCATGAGCGCCAACGCCACCCAGATGATCGCCTTTCTCGATTCGGACATGGCCGGTCCGACCTTCGCACCGGTCACCAACCTGACCGTTTGCAATGTCTCCGATGCCAGCCCGGCCGCCATTGGTGGCGTAGCCGTCACCGACGATTGCACTATCGAAACCAATGCATGGGTCGACACCATGACCGTCGACGGTTGCAACACCATCATCGAACGCGTCTGGACCGCCACCGACACTTGCGGCAACAGCGCCACCGTCACCCAAATGGTCACCGTCATCGACGACACCGAAGCCCCAGTGCTAACCCTTCCGGCCGACGTGACCGATTGCAATGTCGACCTCGCCGACACCAATGCCACCGGAGTCGCCACCGCCACCGATAACTGCGACGGCACCACCACCGTCAGCTTCGTCGATGTCGCCACCATGCAGGATTGCGTGATGATCGTCTCTCGCACCTGGACGGCCACCGACCCCTGCGGCAATAGCGCCAGCGACGTGCAAGTCATTCTCAGCACCATCGATACCAATGCGCCGATGGTTTCCGGGTTCAGCGCGCCGATTGTTGGCACCGTGGACGCGTCCGGCGTCATCAGTGGCTGCAACCTTGATCTCTCGCCGATCGCCCTCGGCCAACCAATCGCCACCGATCCTTGCAGCGCCCCAACCATGACCTTCACCGATGTGGTCACCGCCGCCGGCTGCCTTGAGACCATTGTTCGCACGTGGGACGTCTCCGACGCCTGCGGTAACACGGTCCAAGTGGTGCAAACCATCGAGAACCGTCTCGATACCACCGCGCCGGTGTTCTCTTTGTTCCCGATGGATACCACCGCCTGCAACAGCAGCGAACCGGGCTTCACCGGTATCCCCGTGGTTCTTGATGACTGCTCCCAGGGTGTTTCGGTCATCACCAATGCCTTCGATTCCCCGAACGATGTGGTCACCTTGACCGTCGACGTGCCGGCGGGGTCCACCCTCGCGGTGGATACCTTTGCGTCGCCATTCGACACCCAACTCTTCGTCTTCGACCTCTCTTTGACTCCGCTCATTGCCAATGACGATGATCCGACGGGTGGTGGTGGCCTGCAGTCACAGGTGACCAACTTGCCGTCCGGTCAATACGTTATTCATGTCACCCGTTGGAACAACGACCCGGTGGATGCCAATGGCGTCTCCCTCTTCCTCGGCGGCTTTGGCACCTCGGGCTCGAACCCGGCTGCTGGTCCGTTTGATCGTTACAATGGTCTTGGTAATCTTGTGACCGGCCCTGCCGTCATCACTCTCACCGGTGGCGACCTAGTTGCACAACCCACCTTCACCGATGTGGTCGTCCCCGCCGGCTGCCAAGACATCATCTACCGAACTTGGACCGCCATCGACGGTTGCGGCAACGAGGTCAGCGAAGTGCAGACCATCTTCCAGTCCAACGACACCACCCCGCCGGTCCTCACTATTCCGGCCGATGTCGAACTCTGCATCAATCCCGCCGTCACCAATCTCACCGGTTCGGCCACCGCGATTGATGATTGTGGCAACATCGCTCTCAGCTTCACCGATGTGGTCACCATCGTCACCTGCGAGTTCGTGAACGTCAGCGTCGCCCAAAGCATCCAGCGTATCTGGAGTGCCACCGACGATTGCGGCAACGAAACACTCGGCACCCAGTCCATCACTCGTTTGAGCCTGCCGGTTGGATCCCAGGTGCTGTCCATCATCACGGACGAACCGGAAGACGTCACCGGCTGCGATATCGATCTCTCCACGCTCGTTCAGGTTACCGCGGACGGCTGCTTCGACATCACCACCAACTACACCGAGACCATCTCCAATATCGGCTGCACCCAGATCATACACCGTATGTGGACCTTCCATGATGTCTGCGGAACCAGGACCACCGATCAGATGGTCTTCAATATTCTCGACGTCAATCCGCCGCTGCTGGTCAATCCGCCAGATTACCTCGCGTGCGCTGCGACCGACCTCTCCCCTGCGGTCGCGGGCATGGCAACCGCCAGCGAGTCCTGCACCGAGGCCGTCCTGACCTGGGTCGACTTACCACGCTCCACCGACTGCGGCGAGATCCTCGAACGTACCTGGATCGCCACCGACCTGTGCGGCAACAGCACCACCTCCGACGTTCCGCAAATCATCATCAACACCACCAACGCCGCCCCGCCGACCGTGACCTTCGTGCCGGCCGATATGATGAGCGTGTGCAATGTCGATGTAGACAATCAACCGGACGCCACCGCCGACGGCTGCCCCGGCATGGTCACCATGTTCAGTTCCAGTTCTTCCCAAGCGGGCTGCGATGTGACCACCCTTCGTGTTTGGACCTTCGTCAACCCCTGCGCTGAGATCACCGTCACTCAGACCATCGTCAGCGCCGCCGATATTATCCCGCCGTCGCTTGACGTGCCGCCCGACGTCGATGGCTGCAATCTCGCAGACCTGACGCCTGCCGCCCTCGGTATGGCCTCGTCCACCGATGCCTGTGGCAATGTTTCGATCACCTGGATCGATAGCACCACCAATATGGGCTGCTTGGCTGTCATCAGCCGTGAGTGGACCGCGATGGATGACTGTGGTTATATGACCTTCGGGACGCAAACGATCGTCAATATCACCGATACCGACGCACCCGTCCTCGTGATGCCGCCAGACTTCTACGCCTGCAACATCAACGGACCCGCTACACCGCTCGACGCCACCGCCACGGACGCTTGTGGCGCGGTCACCGTCAGTGCGGTCGACGCGTTCTTCCAAAGCAACTGCCAGTTCATCGTGCAGCGTACTTGGACCGCCACCGACGCCTGCGGCAATGAAGCGTCCGACGTGCAAACCATCACAACGGAAACCGATCCGAGCCAACCGATGATCACCCTCCCGCCAGACGCCACCGTCTGCGATGGTAGCCCGAGCGATCCGTCCGCCACCGGCGAACCCGTCGTCAATGACACGTGCAGCGATGCGATCGTCGACTTCGCCGACACCAGCGCCATCGTCGCCTGCGGCGAAGTGATCAGCCGGACATGGACCGCCGTCGACCGCTGCGGCTTTACCAACAGCGCCGTCCAGACCATCACCGTCCTCAGCGATTCCGACGCCCCTGTCATCACCGTCGCCGATGAATCCTTCTGCATGATGTCCACGAACGCGGTCGTTGCCACCGACGCCACCGTCACCGACACCTGCAGTTCGGTCACCCTCGATCTGGCCGAAACCAGCAGCATCAACGGCTGCGACGAGGAAGTCGTTCGGGTTTGGACCGCCACCGACGCCTGCGGCAACGTATCCGTCGCCACACAAACCGTCACCATCAGCCGCGACCTCAACTTCGGCTGGACGCCAGCGGCCGATGTCTCCGGTTGCAATCTCGACACCACGCCAGCCGGCGCCGGCGAACCCGTGGTCACCAGCGATTGCGACATCACCCCCCCGACCTTCAACGACGTCGTCACCACCACCAACTGCCTCGAAATCATCGTCCGCACCTGGTCGGTCAACGATATCTGCGGCACTCCCTATGAGCTGGTTCAGATGATCGAAAATAACATCGACACAACCGCGCCCGTGCTCGCGCTCGCCCCTGACGTTGTCGGCTGCGACATTATGACCGACCCTGCTACCACTGGAATAACCACGGCCGAAGACGATTGCGGAAATATTACCGTCTCCTCGACCGACAGTGTCTCGACCGTTGGCTGCGACCTCCTGATCGAACGTACCTGGACCGCAGTCGACGGCTGCGGCAACAGCACCAGCGCCGTGCAGAACATCACCAGCATCCTCAGCGCGGCCCTGCCCGAACTTACCGTTCCTGCCGACGTCGACGGCTGCAATATGTCGACCAACGTCGCTGATACAGGCACCGCGACTGCGATCGACGACTGCGGCGATGTCGCTGTGTCCTTCATCGACACGGTCACGACCGATGGCTGTGCCGTCACCGTCACCCGTACCTGGACCGCCGAAGACGTCTGCGGACAGACGGTTAGCGGCGTCCAAACCATTCAGTCGCTCAACGATTCCGCAGCCCCGGTGGTCACCGCTCCTGCGGATGAAGTCGGCTGCAACCTGCTGGTCGATTCCCCAACCGTGTTCGCCACCGTCGCAGATGATTGTAGCGATACCCCCGTGACCTTCGAGGATACCAAAGTCACCGACGGTTGCGTGGTCACCATCACCCGCGTCTGGTCCGCCGAAGACGATTGCGGCAACGTCGGCGCGGCCACCCAGGTCATCATCAACACCGTCGACAGCGGCGCTCCCACCATCTCGATCCCGCCGGATGTTGTCGGCTGCAGCTTGGATACGTCCGAGAACATCACTGGAGTCGCCACCGCTCAGGATGAGTGCAGTGTGACCGTCACCTCCACCGACAGCGTCGCAACCGATGGCTGCCAGACAACGATCACGCGTACCTTCACCGCGAGCGACGGCTGTGGCAATGAGGTCACCGGCGTTCAGACGATCATCAATCTTGTCGACACGGACACCCCCACGATCTCGTGCCCCGACACCATCATCGTCTCAGCTAACACCGCCGGCAACTACGTCGTGCCGGATCTCACTGGCACACCGGTCACCGACAGTTGTGGCGCAACGATCACTCAGTCGCCTGCCGCAGGCACCGTGTTTGGAAGGCTCTCCGACTTTGTGGTCGCCTCTCAAACCGTGACCCTCACAGCGGAAGACGGCTGCGGTAACGAAGCCACTTGCAGTGTCGACCTGATCAATCCTTCTTGCATCGGCGACACAGTCTTTGCCGATGGCAACCTGAACGGCACTCAAGACGCCGGCGAAGGCGGAATTCCCAACGTGGTCGTCCTCCTTTTGGACGGCCTCGGTAACGAACTCAGCCGGGCAACCACGGACCCCACTGGCAAATTTATCTTCTTCATGGATATCGCCAACAACACCGTGTTGGCGCGCGGTACCCCGCAGACCTTCCAACTCGGCTACATCTTCCCCGGCGCGACCGAAACGACCACCCAAGCGCCATTCACCATCGGCCAAGGGGAACATGACCTCGACCAAGATATCGGCCTCGCCTTGGACGGCAGCATCTCTGGTGTCGTCTGGAACGATATCGCCAACACCGGAGACCCGGCGGGGGCCAACCTCGCCGAGCTCGGTTACAACGGTGCCACCGTCAACCTCCTGAGTGTCGAAGGCGGGGTGACCTCCGTGGTGGCCACTACCGTGACCTCCACCGATGCCGCAGGTAACATGGGAACCTACAACTTCCCCGGACTGCCGCCCGGCGACTATATCGTGCAAATCGATCCCGCCAGTCTTCCAGATGCGCTCGCCGGGGAGCCGAAATTCGAAACCGATCCAATCGGATTGGGCGCAGGTCAAAACCTCGTCAACGGCACCAACTTCCCGCTCATGTTCGGTAGTGGTCCGACCGCCATCGAACTGGTTAGCATCGAAGCGACCGGTGGTAGCCTCACCTGGACGACCTCCGACGAGTCTGGAACCCTCGGCTACAATGTCATCGATCTCGCCACCGGCGAGGCCATCAACGATAGTCTGATCCTCGCCAATGGTAACGGTGGAACCTACAGCCAAGACGTGAGCGAGGGCGACTACGCGCTCGAAACCATCGACGACGACCTCTCCGTCAACCGTGAAGCCGAAGCCACCCACTACGTCGAGGTGGACGCCTCGCCGACCGGTGACCCGACCTCGATTGTCGAGGCAACCAACGGCAGTGCGTCATTCAGCACCTCAGCCGCCGCCGATAGCTACCTCGTCATCGGCATCGCCTCCGGCGCCATCGTTCTCGATGTAACCGACCCCGATAACCCCGTCCGCCTGATCGGCGAATCGCTCGCGACAGACGGTGGCAACGCGGTCTACTTCAGCTACGCCGCAGGTGCATCGATCCAAGTCCGTTAACACCTCCTCTTCAGGAGCAAGATGAGAAAACCCCGAGGGCTTGCCTCGGGGTTCTTTTTTTGCGCGCAGACCCGCTTGAAGATGGGACCCCGCTAAGGCTATCATGCCTTTTTCAAGGCGTGCCGAGAAAGGGGGGGCACCCGGCGACTCTTGGTATGATCGATTACCCGGCGCTGAGGGTCGCGGGTTACCAACCGACGGCAGGGAAGTGATACGACAGACCTGCGCCCTCAACCCTCACCTTTGGAGGGCGATTGGCGTCACAAGCGGTTATTGCTCAAGCGACATTTCAGGAAACACGAAGCGAATCTTGTTGGCTTGGCGACCGACTTTCTCGGACACGGCCTCCCGCATCAGCTTGATGCTTTCGCGGAGTCCATCGGGATCTGGCGGGAACGCAGGTTTGGGGAAAGTGACAATAGTCACCGGGCCGGCGGTCACTTCGAACGTGCTGGCTACCTGTGAGGTCGCCTCTCGCACCAACTTCGCTTCCTCGATGTCTGCCTGCGTCGCTTGACCGTCCGTTGCCACGCCGCCGGTAGACGAGCACGCGGCAATGAAAAGGGGAAGGACTAGGATGAAAGCAAGCAGGGCGCGTCGGATTCTCATGCGCTCTTTTAAAGGAGATTCGCCAGTTCGTCTAGGTGTTTCGGAATCGCGGTGAGCGGGTTCTCGGCGTCTTCGTACTCGAGCACGAGGTAGCCTCGATAACCGGCGTCGCGCAGAAGGTCGACCAGACGTTTCATGTCGGCCGGCTGCTTTTTGCCGTTCACTGGGATGTGTACTTTGATCTGGGCGTTGACGGTGTACGGCGCGATGCGTGCAAGTTCGCGATAGGGGTCGTCGGTCCGGGCCAGGTTGCCGGAATCGAGATTCGCCCCGAACCACGGCGAGTCGACCGCCTCGATAATCTCGAGGAAGCGGTCGATGTCGGTGGTGAAGTCGTGATTTTCCATCGCCAGCATGACCCCGTGTTTGCCGGCGATCGCGCAGGCAGTTTGCAGGTTGGTAATGATGTTGGCGACCGCCTCTTTCTGATCGGCACCTTTGGCCGGTTTGCCGGCGAACACACGGATGACTGGCGCGCCCATCTTGGCGTAACTTTTAATCCATGCCTCGGTGTAGGCCATTTGTTTTGCTAGCTCTGGGCTGTCTGCGGCGGCGGAGAAATTGTTGCCGATGGCGCCGCCGCTGATGTCGAGTCCGAGGGTGTGGGCCAGTCGCTTGAGTTCGAGCGCGCGTTTGTCGGGGGTAGGGTGGGGGAGGAAGTAGCTGGTCAGTTCGACCGCGTCCACCGGCCACTTTTCGGCGGCCAGCTTGATGAAATCCTCCATGTGCAGGTCGCCGGTGGCATCGGCCGAGTTGCGGTACATCGGCAGTTTGTCGCGCAGCGAGTACGCCGCGACGCTGAGCCGCATTTTCGCCGGTCCCGAACGCGGTATCGGCTTCATCGCCCGGGTGCAATTCGCCGGCCCCAGCACGTCCGGAAGTCCGGCGCCGGTGGCGGCAGCAGTGGAGGCGAGGGCGACAAAGGTTCGGCGTTTCATTTGGTCAGCCTAGCAAAAAGTGTTCGGCGAACAAAGAATCCGCGCGTTCGGAAATTGATTGCAGCTGAAGGCGAAGGTGAAGGTTAGAGGAAGAGCCGGAGGCTTCGATCCCTTTGCCATTCCCTTCCGCTCCACCTTTACCCGAGAGTCCGCCGAAACGGGTCGGCGTTGGCTGACCGTTCTTGGCCAACTCAAGAACGGCGAGATGCCGCCCGAAGACGAACTGCAACCAAGCCACGAGCAGCGGGCGCGCTTGATCGCCGTTATCATCGAGCAGTTCTGGCTCGCCGGCAACCCCATCGAACGACTCCGCTCCACCCCAAGTACGGCAATATCGTGAACCACGCTGAGCTGTTCAGCGGGGAACATCCAAGTCCCGCGTTTTCGCGCCCGCGCATCTAGCGAATCAGTCCCTACATCGACGGCCACGTCAAACGCATCTATCACGGCACCATGGCGTTCGAACTATAAAACGACGACCGCTTTACGGCCCGTCCGACGTGATCGGCAAAAAGCTACGCTGCGCTATCACCACCCAGTCGAGATCGGTTTCCATTTTGATTCGGCCTGTCCTGATACGGTAGCGGTCCCCACCCAAAAAAAGTTAAAAGGCGCTCAACCGCTTATTAACAGGGCCTCTGAAAGGGAACGTCCTATCCCCCTGCTACTTAGAGAGTTGTTAACACGTGGGTAAATTTGTCCCACCCCTACCGCAGATTTTTTCTGTTCGACAGTTGCAGGTACGGAAAGGTACAGTAATCATATTATAGGTATGAGCCTCTATCTCGTGTGTTCGATCGGCTTAGAGGCCCAAATTTAGACTGTGACTTCTGATCTACAACTTAAGCCCTCCGCTGGGAATTTCCGGGGTAGCCACAAAGGCGCCCTCGATGCACAGGACCGCTTTAGCGTGCCGAGTGCATGGCGTAAGATGGTGGAGGAGCAACTGGAGGCTCTTGGAACAGATGAGGGTCACACCAAAATGATCGCATCTTCCGTCGAAAAACTCAACGACGATGGCGAGGTCTTGTTCACGCGCCTGATCCTGGTGCCCCTCCATGTGGCCGAAGAGATCTGGGCCGAACGGCAGCAGGCGATCGACCAGGAGGAAGACGAGGACTACGCCGAACTCCTGCAGATGGACCTTGATGCCACCATGCACGACAGCTTCGACGTGAACTGGGACAAGAACGGTCGCACCAAATTACCAGCTCAGGCGCTCAGCAACGCCGCGATCGCGCAGGGCGAAAAAACCGATTTGATGTTCACCGGATCCCGCAACCGCTTCGAAGTCTGGGCTGCGGATCAATACGAGACCTTCCGCGCATACCGCGCCGAACGCATCCAGAACCGCAAGGTTCCCCACACGATGGGATTCGGAAAATTGCGTCAAGGGACGGACAAAAAAAATACCACGAACGATGGCGGTGCTGCGTGAACAAGACCGTGCACATTCCCGTCTTGCCCGAACCGGTGATCCGCTTTCTGAAACCGGGCGCAGGCAAGCGCTTCATCGACGGCACCCTTGGCGGCGGCGGCCACGCCCTGCTGATTCTCCGCGAGGGCGGTCGCGTGCTTGGTATCGACCGTGACCCCGACGCGCTTACCCGCACCCGCGATCGTTTGGCGGACTATGTCGAAAGCGATCATCTGGTTACGCGTCAGGGCGATTTTGCCGACCTCACCGAACTCGCCCAAGCCGAGGGCTTCACCGATGTCGACGGCATCCTACTCGATCTTGGTATCAGCAGCGACCAACTCGAAGATTCCCTGCGCGGCTTCAGCTTTCGCCCCGACAAAGACGGTCCGCTGCTGATGAACATGGACCCCAAAGGTCTGTCCGCCGAGGCGTGGATCAATACCGCTACCGAACAGGAAATGACCGATGTGTTTTGGCGCTTGGGCGAGGAACGCCGTTCGCGCCAGATCGCCCGCGGCATCGTCAAAGAAGTCGAACGCGAACCGATTACCACCACCAGCCGCCTCGCCGACGTCATCGAACGCTCCGTAGGCGGCCGCCGCGGCGCGCGCATCCATCCAGCGACTCGGGTTTTTCAAGCCATCCGGATGCACATCAATCGCGAACTCGAATCACTCGAAGCGGTGTTGCACAAGGCCCTCGAACTGCTGGCGTCCGGAGGTCGACTCGTTGTGATCACCTTTCACTCACTTGAGGACCGCCTCGTGAAACATTTTCTCGCCGCTCACGTCGGCCGCGAAGTCTCCCTGCCGGCCGGCGGATCCCGGTGGGAAGGCGAACTCCCTCGCGCCGTTTGGATCCAGAAAAAAGCCCTCGGTCCGACCGACGAGGAACGCGCCAGTAACCCGCGTGCCCGCTCAGCCAAGGTCCGCGCGATCGAAAAAATTTAGGAAATAGGACACACATCATGGCAACGACTAAAAAATCCACATCCACCAGCTCCCGTAGCCGCGCTAGCAGCACGCGGACCCGTAGCACCCGCAGCAAACCGGCATCGCGCGACAATAGCCCATTCCGGCGCGCCGTGCCATTCACTGCCTTGCTGGTAGCCGGTGTCCTGCTCGCCTTGTTCTACGTCCACCTCGACACCCGCATCGAAAAACAGGCCAAGGACGTGGTCGCGGTTCAAGAGGACATCCGCGAGGCGACGCACGCCGTCAACGCCGAACGCAATGCCTGGGAACGCATGCTCACGGCGCAGTCGCTCACCGCGACGATCCACCATCACGGGCTCGACATGACCTTCCCCGGATCCAATCAGCGTGTGCAACTCAGCAACAACGACGACTGGGTTCGCCGCCAGACTGCGATGGCTGTCGTCGCCCGTCTGCCGCTCGAAAAGGCGCCCGCCTTAGTGGTGTCTGAAGCCGCCGCCGCGACCACCCCCGAACTCGCCCCGCCACCGGTCTGGGCCCGTCGCTTCCTCCACGTGAGCACCACTCCGAACGAAGACTAATCTCCGAACCTCGCACCCCGCACCCCGCACCCCGCATCCCGCATCCCACATGAACATCGGTCGACATTCTCAATCTGCCCGTACCGACGGCCGCTCTAGCCGTTCCGGACGCGCTAGCCGTGCCTCTGGTTCAAAGCGGACGCGCGAGAAACGGGTGGTGCTCGGCATTTCGCGCACCGGCGAGTTCATCCGTTTCGCCTCGATCGCGGCGTTCATGTTCGGCCTATTTTGCATCGTCGGGTGGAAATTTGTCAGCCTGCAACTCCACCCCGATCAAGACCGGATCGCCAAGGTGGTTGAACAGCGGAAGTTCGAACAAAAAACTCGCGGCGAACGCGGCTCGATCCTCGACCGCCGCGGCAACGTGTTGGCAATGGATCTGCCCTGCAACACGGTCGCGGTTGATGCCAAATACGCCAAGGACCGCGGTCGCCATCCGATCTTTCTCGGCAACTTCATCGCCAAGCATCTCGGTTTGTCCGAGGAGCGTCATGGCGAGTTGCAAAACGTCTTGGTCGACGGCGAACGCCAGTATTGGATCGTCGCTAAGGACGTGGATTTCCGCGTCGCCACCAAGCTGCGCAAAGAGGCCGAGGCGCATAAATTGCGCTGTGTCCGCGTGACCGACCAGTACGAACGCAGCTATCCCAAAGACAGCATGTGCGCCCACGTCGTCGGCTTCTCCACCATCAACGGCGGCGGTGTCATGGGCCTCGAATCGGCGATGGACAAGCATCTCAAAGGTCGTGAGGGCCGCGTCTCCGGTCGGCTCAACAACATCCGTCGCGAAGTGGTGCACGACCGCGAGGTTGACATCCGGCCCACCCGCGGAGCCGACGTGCATCTCACCATCGACATGTTTATCCAGCAGGCCATCGAGGATGAACTCGAAAAGGCCATGAAGGAATACCGTCCGCTCGGCGCCTGGGCGATCTGCATGGAAACCGAAACCGGCGCGGTGCTCGGCATGGGCTCGCGTCCCCATTTCAATCCCAACGACGGCGGCAACTTCTTCGAGGACAACATGGAAAAAGGACGCAACCGCTGTGTGTCGTTCGGTTTCGAACCGGGTTCGGTGATCAAGCCGGTTTCGGTAGCCGCCGTGCTCGACGCCGGACACGTGAGTGCCACGACCGGCATCTTCTGCCACAATGGCCAGTTTCGGCACGCCGGCCATTTGCTGCGCGATTCCGGCCGGTCCTTCGACACCTTGACGGTCGAAGAAGTGATCATGAAATCGTCCAATATCGGCACCGCGATCTGCGTCCTGAAGCTCGCTGGGTCGCCCCGCCACATGCGCACCGGCATGAAACGTCTGTCCAACTCGTACAAAGATTTCGGCTTCGGCGAACGCACCGGCATCGGCATCCCCGAAGAGGATCCGTGCCCGATTCCCGACTACAAAAAATGGTCCGACGTGCGCCTCTCCCGTGTTGCCATCGGCCAAGGCATCCGCATCAACGGACTGCAACTCTGCGGCGCGATCAATACCATCGCCAACGACGGCAAGCGCATGCAGCCGTACATCGTTGACCGGGTCATCTCTGCCGACGGAACCGTCAAGATGCAGGCCGAACCGAAGGTGTTGAAACAGGTCATCCGACCCGAAACCGCCCGCGTGATGCGCGAAATGATGCGCAAAACCGTGATGAGCGGTCGGGACGGAACTGGTCGCAACGCCGCACTCGAGGCCTATGAAACCGCCGGCAAAACTGGCACCGCGCAAAAATACATTTTCGCCGAAGGCCGCTACTCCAACACCCGCAACATCAGTAGCTTCGTCGGTTTTGTCCCGGCCGACCGGCCCGCGTTCACCTTGGTCGTTATTCTCGACGAACCCAAAGCGCCAAACGGCGAGCAGCTCGGCGGCGGTGGTTCGGCAGCCCATGTATTTAAGGGCATCGCTGGCGTAGCCGCTCAGACCCTGGGCGTGCCGATGCTTCCCGAAGCCGAATCCGCCCAGCAGCAAGCCCGCCAAGAATTCCGCCGCCGTCAGGCGGTTCTCGAACAACAGCGCACCCAACCGCACGACCTGCGGACCATCCAGCCCCCGCAAATCCAGCGGGCCGTTTTCTCAAGGAGCCCCATCGAATGATCATCAGCCGCCGCCACTTTTACTTGTCCATGAAACTCGACGCCATCGTCAAAACGCTCCGCCCGTTGGAGACGCTTTGCCTGCACGATAACAACATCACCGGGCTCACCTATGACTCGCGCATGGTCGAACCCGGTTATGCCTTCATCGCCGTTCGCGGTGAACATAGCGACGGACACGAGTTCGTGGCCGACGCTGTCATCAAAGGCGCGACCGCCATCGTCTGCGAAGACGATGTGATGGTCCCTCGCCACGTGGCCACCCTCAAAGTCGCCGACTCGCGGGTCGCCCTCGCGCAGCTCGCTTGCTCGTTTCATGGTAGTCCGTCCAGCTACCTCAACATGGTTGGCGTGACTGGCACCAACGGCAAAACGACAGTGGCTCATCTGGTGCGTCACTTTCTTCAATATTTTGAAGCCGAACCCGGCCTGATCGGCACGGTCGGCTACCGGATCGGCGAACGCAATATCCCCGCCACCCGCACCACGCCGGAAGCGCCCGAACTCCAGGCCATGCTCGAACGCATGGTCGAGGCCGAACTGCAACACGCCATCATGGAGGTCTCCTCTCACGCCCTCGTGCAGGAACGCGTGTACGGCATCGACTTCGATATTGGCATCTTCACCAATCTCACCCAAGACCACCTCGACTACCACGGGACCTTGGACAACTACTTCAATGCCAAGGCCAAGATGTTCACCACGCTCGGCACTGGCGACAAGGAAGACACCGTTGCCGTTCTCAATAGCGACGACGAACACGGTCGGATCCTCGCCGACAAAGCCCTGCCGTCCGCCATCCTCACCTACGGCACGCGTCTCCTCCCTGACGGCTCGCGCCCCGATGTGTTCGCCGAGAATATCGAACTCAGCCGGATCGGTTCGGCCTTCCACATCACCACGCCCTGGGGCGAAGGCGAGGTGCAACTACCGTTGCTCGGACGCTTCAACGTTAGCAACGCGCTCGCCGCCCTCGCCGCCGCCGGTTCGGCCGGCGTACCCTTTGACGAAATCGTCGAACGCTTGCGCACCATCCCGGAAGTGCCCGGTCGCCTCGAACGCATCCCGAGCGAGCGCGGCTTGGTCTTTGTCGACTACGCCCACACCGACGACGCCCTGCGCAACGTGCTGCAGACGCTCCGTGATGTAGCCGCCGACCGCCGCATCACCGTGGTGTTTGGTTGCGGCGGCAATCGCGACACCACCAAGCGCGCGCCGATGGGCCAAGTCGCCGCTCGGCTCGCCGATTACGCCATCATTACCAATGACAATCCGCGCCGCGAGGACCCAGCGATCATCGCCGCCGAAGTGGCTCGCGGATTTAAAGGTGCGGAGCACTTTGAGATCGTACTCGACCGTGGCGATGCCATCGCCGCCGCGATCGACCAGCTCGGCGACAACGAGATTCTGCTCATCGCCGGCAAGGGACATGAAACCTACCAGGAATTTTCCGACACCATCGTGCCCTTCGACGACCGGCGCGTGGCCCGCAACCTTCTCGAACAACGCGAGCAGACCCGCTGAACCCCATTTCACAACGCAACCAACCACGCAGGGGCAACCCTGCGACCAAAACACCAAGCAACAACGCAACAACGCAACAAAGCAGCAAAGCAGCAACGCAACAACGCTAGACCTCGAACACATAAGAAAACCCAACACGGACTTTTCAACCGCCGGACTCTCGGTATGATGGAATGATGAGCAACAAGTGCAACCTAACTCCTCTCACAGCCCATTCCTGTTCATCGTTCCATCAATCCGAGGGTTCGGCGGTGTGTTTCGAACCAACGCGTTGGATCGCGCGCGAGGAAGCGGCTTAATGCCGCCGAAGTACAGCCGCGACGAACTCGCCGAATGGAGCGGCGGTGTCTGGTCGGGTGATCCACCCGAGGACTTTGACGCGGTCGTTCACGACAGCCGGGCCGTCTCGCCCGGCTGTTTGTTCGCTGCCGTCGCGGGGGAGCGCTTTGATGGTCATGATTTCGTCCCCGCCACCTTTGAAGCCGGTGCCGGCGCCGCCCTCGTTGAACGCCCGGTCGACGGCCCACATCTACTCGTGCCGAGCGTTCGCCAAGCGCTGCTCGATCTTGCCAAGGGCTACCGTGCCACCTTCGATATTCCGATTGTCGGTGTGACCGGCAGCGTCGGCAAAACCACCGTCAAAGAACTGACCGCGAACCTGCTGGCCACGCTTGGCCCCACCATGCGCAATCCAGGCAACTGGAACAATGATCTTGGCCTGCCGCTGAGCGTGCTTGCCATGCCGCGCGAGACGGCGTTCGGCGTGTTCGAAATCGGTATGAACCATCCCGGCGAGCTCGCGCCGCTGTGCGATGTGTTGCAGCCAACCCACGCCATCGTCACCGAGATCGGACCCGCGCACATCGAGCATTTCGAGTCGGTCGAGGCCATCGCCGAGGAAAAGGCGACGCTGGTTCGCAGCTTACCGCATGCCGGCGTGCAGGTGCTCGATCTGGATAGTTCGTGGTTTGATTTTCTCGCTGAACGCTGCCCCGGCCGGGGATTGGTGATCGATTCCGACAGTGATCCGCTGCCCGGCCCGCTTTCCGTTCCCGGACGCCACATGCATCGTAACGCGCTGAAAGCCTTGGCGATCGCGCGGCACCTCGGTGTGTCGGACACCACGGCGGCTACTGTTTTGCGCGACTTTGTCCCACCGGGAATGCGCTGGGCGCGTCGCGCGGTGCGTGGCGTGTCGTTCATCAACGACGCCTACAACGCCAACCTGATGAGCATGCACGCGGCCTTGCAGGGCTTCTTCGAGGAGAAATGCCGTGGTCGTAAATGGGTGGTGCTCGGCGGCATGGGCGAACTTGGCCATACCGAAGACCAAGCCCACGCCGAGATTGGACGCACCGCCGCGGCGGGTCCCTGGACGGTGCTCACGGTGGGTACGCTGGGCCGCAAGTTCGGCGCGGAACGCCATTGTGCCACGCAGCTCGAGGCGGCGGAGATTCTCCGAGCCGAAGCCAAGCCCGGCGATTTGGTTTTGATAAAAGCCTCCCGGTCCGAAAAACTTGAAGAGCTCATCGAATCGTTTTCGGCGGAAGGCGTCTGAACCCGAAACCCGTCGGTTGCTGACGAACTTGGCTGCACCATTATCGCTTATCGCTGCTCTACTCTCGTTTCACTATGTTTTATTTTCTTCACGATTTGGCGTCCCAGCTCGGCGAACCCTGGTCCGATCTGCTCTCTGGTTTACGTGTGTTTCGTTACGTGACGTTTCGGGCCATGTGCGGAGCTGGGACTGCCTTTTTCATTACCTTGTTCATCGGTCCGCGGATGATCAACTGGCTGCGCGCCAAAGACTGGGGCCAAAATGTCCGCGACGACGACGCGCTCAAGCACCATCGCCACAAACAGGGTACCCCAACCATGGGCGGATTGATGATCCTGCTCAGCACCACCATCGCCTGCTTGCTCTGGGTGAAAACCAACAACGCGCAGGTTTGGGTCACCGTGGCCACCATGCTGTTGATGGGCGCCATTGGCTTTTACGACGATTGGCTGAAGATCGCGCGCGGCAACCACAAGGGACTCGATACCAAAGGCAAGTTGCTGCTGCAAAGCGCCTGGATGGTGGCGGCCTTTTTTATTCTTAAGGCCAATCCCGCCACCTCCGAGGTCTTGTCGCGTTTGTATCTCCCGTTTTTGAAGGATCCCGTGATCATGGACATGGGCTGGCTTACCCCGGTCTTCATGTTCTTTGTGCTGGTTGGCTGCGCCAACGCCGTGAATTTGACTGACGGCATGGACGGACTCGCGATCGGTTGCGTGAACGCGGCTTTTAGCGCCTATTTCGTCATGGCCTACGCAGTCAGCCACACGCTTTACTCCTCGTATCTTCAGGTGCCCTACATCGCCGGCACGGAGGAAATTGCCGTGTTCTGCGGTTGTTTGATCGGCGCCGGTACCGGCTTTTTATGGTTCAACTGCCACCCCGCGCGGGTGTTTATGGGCGATACCGGGAGTTTGGCGCTAGGCGGGGCGCTGGCGATGGTTGCGATCCTGACCAAACAGGAAATCACCCTGATCATTGTCGGCGGTATTTTCGTGATCGAGGCGGGAAGCGTGATTTTGCAGGTTGGTAGCTATAAATTGCGTAACAAAAAGCGGATTTTCCGCTGTGCGCCGATTCACCATCATTTTGAGATCATCACCAAGGAGCGGGCCGAACAGGACGGTATGAGTCAGGATGCGATTGAGAACCGGGTGGTGGTCCGGTTCTGGATCGTCGCGATCCTGTTTGCCATGCTGGGTCTGGCGACCCTGAAACTTCGATGAACGGGGCAGGGGACCCAACGCGTTTCTGTACGCCTTGTTTTTTACCACCGAGGACACCGAGGACACGGAGGCACGCTGGGGTTCGGGCCTTCGGCCCTTTCGAGACTGCGCCTCGCCGAGGGCGCCCAATGGGTGTCTGGGCAATGAACGTGTGTGGAGCGGCGCAATGAAGGAACAGGGACAAGGCTCCGTGTTGGTACTCGGGGACGGGCGTTCGGG
>Ga0209186_1000275_pt1 | contig 42588 bp, 50 predicted proteins | sample SidtaG_FD_187426 | JGI IMG/M metagenome (GOLD analysis project Ga0209186, IMG submission 187426) | Marine algal microbial communities from Sidmouth, United Kingdom - Sidmouth_Male2 metaG (SPAdes) (version 2) | ecosystem: Host-associated > Algae > Red algae > Unclassified | place: Sidmouth...
AGTGAGTACAAGATGGGTTATCACAATATTGATGTGATTTTAGTAAGTTAAAATCTTCGGTACTTAGCATAGATTTTGAAATTTTGACACTAAGATACAAAATCATACTTTAATCGGACAGTACCCCAAATTAAGTATCCCTAAGAATAAAGCTAAACGTTGGAGCGTATATTTCTATGTAAAGAACCCAACTACATTAAAAAATAAAAGACACCAGGAATGGATTAAGTCTAATCTTACGACCCAACAAAAAGAAGTTGAAGCCAAAAGACTAATACAAAGAATTACATACCTTCTAAATACAGGCACACATCCACTACTTAAAATAGATTCAAATAAGAGAAACATTCCATTAACAAAGGCAATAGACCAAATATTTCCTATATGGTGTTGTCTATTAAGAGAGAATTCAATTAGTGAATATAAAACCCATATTGCTAACTTTAAAAGTTGGATGAAAACAAAATGTAAAAAGAATATTACAGCATTAGAGTTTTCAAGAAATCTTGCAATTAAGTATAAGAATTATATAATACTAGAGAAAAATACAAATAATACAAGAAAAAAATACTTAACGACAATTCACACAACTTTTAAGTATTTGGTTGATAATGACTACACAGATAATAATCCATTTACTGAAGTAAATGATATTAAGAATGAGGATAGGGAATTTCGTTTTATTAATGAGGAGGATCGAAACTTAATTTTTAAACATACTCAAGAAAATTATGAAACCCTATATTACTTTATTATATGTATATATCATCTGTTAGCACGTCCTGATGAATTGATTTCAATGCAAATAAGAGACATTAATCTAAAAGAAGGTGTTATTTCTTTTTATAAAGATAAAGTCAAAACAAAAAAATCAAAGCTGCCAATAATTACTCCAGCAGTAATGCTCATTTTAAATCGAATGGAATTAGATAAATATCCAAAATCATTTTATGTATTTGGCAAGGGAGAAACACCTCAACCAGGGTGTAAGAAATTTTGTAAAAGCGGAAAAGTTTCCACCATATTTAAAGGTATAAGAGAAGAATTAGATTTACCTTCTCGTTTACACATGTATCACTTCAAACACACGGGAATAATTGAATACATTAAAGCAGGTGTTAGTATAGAAGCAACCGCTCGTCAAGCAGGTATTAAAGAACGAACACTTTTAAAGTATTATGTTCAAATAGCGAAAACACAAGCACCCGATGCTGCTATTCGGATAAATTATCCACCAATTTCAACAGAAAGAAAACTGGTCCAAAGGAAAAAAATAAAACAATTAGTGGATGATTACGACAATATGAACACTGAAGAACAAAAGGCTTTTTTAAAAATAGTTCAATCTCCTAAAGGATAGTTCGCTGTTAAGCATTCTATTTTTTTCTTTTTCCTTGAACTCTTGTTATTAACTGTCACCATCATTTGTTCATCATTTACAAACCAGTTATATTTCTCTCGATATTCTAACAAAACAGATTCAGGATAAGACGAAAGTAAAAATTTACCTTTGATATTTTTTAAAGTATCTAGTAATTCAACAAAATCTCCATGAGTATAACCTGCATATGACCCTTGTACTGATGAGACATAAGGCGGATCTATAAAAGAATGCATCAGGTCGATCTTTCTTCTTAATCACTTTTACTGCATCATCGCATTCTATAAAAACACTATATAGCCTTTCCTCTAAATCTTTTGTAAAATTCGTTTTTTTGTTCCAAAAAGACCTTGCACTGCATCCATTATTGTCGATAGCGGGACCATTATTTTTTTTAGGGTTACGCCCAAAAGTGGAGTTACACATTATCCAAAAGGCCCAGGCACGTTCAACTTCTGTTGCAGATACATTGTTAAAGAGAAGATTGTTGGCCTTTTTGACTGTTGCTCTGGCGAACAATGTAGCATCAATTAGTTTTTTGAGCTTTCTGTAATTATTCTTTAACTGTACATAGAAGTTAATAACATTGCTGTTTTTATCATTAATTACTTCTCCTTTTGACGGTTCTTTTTGCCAAAAGACAGCTCCACCGCCAAAGAACGGTTCAATATACGTTTGATGTTTGGGAATCAACTTTATGATTTTAGTTGCCATTCGTTGTTTCCCTCCATAGTATGAAATTGGTGTTTTCATTAAAAAAAATTTATGATTATTAATTATTTTTTCTGTTTTTGGGATAAACACCCACTGAACTAAAAAAGCCTTTAAAAAGTCATGAAATCATTGTATAGCTTCATTTTGATGCTGAAAATGTCCAAAGTTTACTGAACAAAAAACTAGTTTATGCGCGCCCCATCGGTATTTCCCATATTCCCATAAAATTAAATTTCATGTCATCTGTAATAGCTTATTTTTATGGGAAAATTTTATGCAGATTTGGGTATTGGATTAAATCCGAACAAACCATCATTAGAATTAAGTAAGTGTTTATATCTCCAATACCATCCATAATCACTAGCATCTGAAAGGTGGGTGCTATATTTCCTATTAGTCATTTTCTTTTCACTAGTCTTATCCTTTTCATTATCATTGATAACAGGAGCTAGTTCCATACTAATTATTGTATAAGGACACCTATCTTGATTAAACATTAATTTAGGACATCCTTTAGTTTCTGGATTCATTAATTTTTGAGCCAATAGAAATTTATCCGCATGATATGGATTCTTGTTGATTGTTATGTGGTTCGTAACCACCCAGTCTAATTCTTCTAACTTAGAAGTGACTCTTGCATAGTAACTTTTCTTACTATGTTTTGATTTCAAGCCATTGCCATCACCCCATAGATTAATCCTTTTCTTCTTATGTCCTTTATAAATTTGGTCAAACATTACACATACATCTTCGACGGTATGCGCCACATTTTCATTCCCAAAAAATTCATTTAAGAAATACAATCCATGATTTTTTTCCTGCATCACGACACAGCATTCAAATCCTGATTGAAAATCCCATGAAAGATCAATCTCATCGTGTTGGTCATAATATTCATCAATACCATATTTATTATTTCTATACTTATTATGTATACCAAAGTGTGTATAAAAGCAATTGGCAATCTTAGAACATCGCTTATTCATTACCTCAACATCATATACTAGTGACGGTAAGGTCTTCTTTAAGTTCATCAAATACTCCTTACCTAAAATATGAATGTTGTCCCATCCTGTTGATTCAATATAAAATATCTTAGCAGGTTCTAATTTTGCTGCTTCTTCTAAGTCTGGAACCCACATTCCATCAGCATGCCACGGCATAGACCCCAATAAGTAAATTGATTGATGTATGTGAGGTACTTTCTTTGTTTTGGGATTTTTATGTTTGTAGGATGGCGCACGATTCATGATAAAGAACTCGGACCAAAATCGCTGTTCATCAAGGTGGGTTGCTTCATCTGCAATCATAGCGTCATAACTCCCCCCATTAGATGAAAGCTTTTGATACATAGATACAAACTCAATAATGTGTCCTGTTGAAAAGGTAATGCAGTTATCCCACATCTCAGGCATTTGGAACGGCTTGTTTTTTCTTAGCCAATGTGCTGGAGGTTTTTTAAACTTTCTGTAGTGTCCTGGTCGATTGGGAAGATCTTCTTTTAACCCCAGAACATTTTCCAATATGTCTGTTATTGCTGCGAGGGATTTCGTTTTTGCTTGGCGCAAGTCTTTACAAACAAATGCAGTTTTTCCTCTTGGCAGTTGCTTGGCTAAAAAATAGAATATCAAAGCAATAATTGAAGATTTTCCACTTCCACGTCCACCAACCCACACCTTCATTTTCTGCTTGGCTAAAGCAAATCTTAATTGCTTTTTATTAAAATATTTTAAATTATTTTCATTCTTCATCTACAACTTCATGTTCTATTTCTTCTGTGTCTTCTTCTAATACACGCTCATCAAAGGTTAAATAGAAATCTGGTAATTCAGGCACTTCTTGATCGTTCTCTTCAATAGAACCTGCCATTCGTTCTGCATCATTTAGACATTGTTTCGCTACTTGAATATATTTAGGGTTGGCTTTCTGTCTGTGAGAATTCATTGCTTCTTCAAATAGCTCAAGGTACTTTCTTTCATATATAGCTCTGGTTAAATCAGTATTGTTTTTTTCTACATCACCATGTAAAGTTGTTGTATCCCTGAGCAAAGACCAAGCATATCTTTCTGTAAACCCAAAATGATTTTTTATCATTGGAATTACATCTTTTCTAATACCACAGTATTTTACAAGCCATTCAAATATTTGTGCATAAATGATTCTGAATTTTTCATCTTGATCACTCAGCTCTCCTTCATCAAGGTAAAACGCTTCTATTCTTTCCAAGCGAGACATTCGTTTGTCCTTAGTTAAAAGAGCTACTACATTCTCCGCAGGAGATTTCAGTAAGCTTTTAGTCATTGCCTTTCATTTTTAAGTTGTCTCTATGTGCCAACGCTATTGCTTTTATTGCCTGTCTTTCCTTTAATTTCTTAGTCCATTCTTTGCACTTTAATTCATCTTTTCCTTGCCACTTATCGACCATTTTCTTTGCATATTGAATATCTGGTCGAATTTTATTGAGAAGTAATTTCTTGACTTCAGCTAGTGTATATTCTTCTATACTTTTTTCGCTTTTAGTTTCTTCAACAGGAAGCTCGTTATGTGCTAAGTAATATTCAAGTTTTTGTTTATACTTTAAGCATTCCAATTCATACTTGACAAATTTAAACCAATACTTACCTCTTTTGAACTTAGATATATTCTGATTAGTTGAATTATTGTAGGCTTTAGAAGCTTTGTTGAAAGATTCTTGTTGTTTGGTTTTTAGGCTGATAACAATTGGATCAATCTTACTACTTTTAACATCTATTCTTAATTGAAAAGGCAACTTCACTTTTACCTTCTTCGATGCGCTTTTTTTTGTTAGTTCTCCCCAATCAAATTTCTTATATTCCTTATAACCTACCACTTTTTTTAGCTCATCTTTTAGCTTGGCAAGGTTGTTATCACTATGTTCCAGCTTATTCCAAAATAACCTTTTAGCATAAGGAATGCTTTTACAATCTTTTATTAGTTGTATTCCTTCCTCCCAGCCTCCGTTACTTGATTTTAGATAGTTTATAATTTCCTCATTCACCATTCAAAACTATAGTGTTTTCATAATAACCTAAAGTGGAGGGTTTCCTTTCAAACCATCCACTTTAGGTTTTAAATTACTCGCTTTAGTTTTGGAGTATGTTAAAAAATACAGTTAAACCTCTTATCAGTATTTATGAAGTATTGGCTGAAATAGATTTATTGGAAGATGCGGAGGGAAACCTCAAAGTATTTGAATTGACTTATTTTTCAACAAAAAAAGGATGTGTAGGAGATAAAAGAAATAAAAAGGAGGTGTCTAAAAAGCTTAAATTACCTAAAAGGTCTGGAGAGCTTCAAGAAAAACAACCTTCTAAATACAAAGGACATCACAAACGGGATCAGACCATACCATTGTATGACCGTGGGACACCTTTCAAATTGAAAATTTTCTCAATAATGGCATTCAATCAAAAACGATGTGTAAGACCCATTATCAAACAAGGAAAATTGGTATATCCTCATTATGACAAACAAGGCAACCTAGTATATGAGTAGTGCTATTAAAACAAGAGATTCTAAGTTTTTCAGTGAGTGGGTAATACCACAAACAGGGCATATTATAACTGTAAACTATGGTGAGAAAGGGAAACCAGAAAGCAACAAACCTTGTCGCCAAAAAGGATGCAAAGAAATTCCTAACAGTTATTCTAATTGGAATGTACATACAGATGTACAAAGATGGGGAGAGCAGAATGACCTTCCTGAAAGACTAAGATCTATTATAGATGCTGATAAAGATGCTCCACATTTACAGACAACAAACTATAATTTTCTTGTTGGCAAGGGTGTTTGTGCATTTAAAAAAGTTTTTGAAGATGAAAAGAAGAAAGAACAGATTATAGAATATGAACCTTTTGATGAATTCAAAGATTCATTAGGCTGCTTTGTTTGGGAAGAATATTTTGAAGGAAGGGCTAAAAATCTAATTCATATTAGTAATGCTTTTTCTGAATATATTCTATCAAAAGGCTCACAATACCCTAGATCATATGGAAAAGTTGCTTCAATTAGAAATATTGATTCAACAAATATAAGAGCTTGCGGAATCCCTAAAAATTCTAATCGTATTGAACACTATCGGGTCTATTCCAATAGTCATCCTGAAGGAATCAAAGTTCCTGCTTTTGATCCTCGCAATCCAACTCGTCATAGAAAATTCATAGTTCATACTAAAGCCTATATTGTAGGCCATACTTATTATTCAAGACCTGATTATATAGGAGCTTTAGACTCGTTAAAAATTCGTCGCTTGTTCAACAAGTATCATATTGCAGGATTTGAACGAGGCTGGTCTATTAAAAATCATATTGAGATAAGTATGAAAGTTCTTACAGACCTTACGCAAAAAATAAATGCAGGAAAAAAAGGAGATGATACAGTAGGTATTGAAGATGTTGAACAAATTATGATTGATGGATTAAAAGAAGAGTTAGAAGGCGTAGAAAACAATCAATCGAATGTTTTTACAAAATATGTTATAGACGATCAAGGACATTGGCAAGGAGTAAAGATTACTCCCCTAAAACAAGAAATAGATGGTAATCAATACTTAGAACTAGCAAAATTCGCACAACAAAACAATGCACCGTCTTTTTCTGTAGCTAATGCCATTGCAGGCATAGAGACACAAGGAAAATTAGGAAATGCTTCTGAATTAAGAAATCATATAAACTTTCATGTTACTTACAAGGCATATCAAAATAGATTGCTTTTACTGAAAGATTTAGAAGTAATCAAGAAAATCAACAATTGGGATAAAAATATATTTTTCAAGATAGAAGATCATCCACAGCCTGTAACAACAGATGTTAATAAAAATGGTTTAGCGGCATGAGTTATAATATTTTATTTGATAGAGATGGCTACGCTGATTGTAGCTCACTTTTTAAAGAATGTTCTGTAGTCTCAAAAAATTTAGATTGGGATATTATAGCTGTTGCATTAAAGGATATTGAAAAAAGCATTGTCTGTAAATGCTTAGGTGAAGAACTATATGAATACATTTGTAAATTAACCAAAAAGAAAAATCGGAATTCTTTGGAAAATAAAACGCTGGAGGAATTACAGTATTTCATGGTAAAATTTGCAGAGTTTAAATTGGCTAAAAATTTAGCTGTTTTAATTAATAACAAAGGTATTCAAGAAAATTCTAATGATGGAAAAACACAACCTGCAAGTCGCTTCATGTATAATGAATTTAAATGGGATGCTTGTCGGTGTGCTTATGATTCATTAGAACGCTTGATTTATAAATGCATACTACCCAATAAAAAAAAGTTTCCTGATACTATCATTAATAATTCTCCAGCCTGCAAAAAGGCTTGTGTTTCTTTGGTCTATTCACCCGAAAACTTTTTAAAATTTGGGCAGTTAGAAACGCCAGGTGAGTACAAATCTTACCTTGCTTTAATCCCTTATTTAAAACGAGTTGAAGAGTGTGATATTATTAACTGTCTTTGCAATGATTTTTATTGTCAAATAAAAGAAGATGTTTGTAATGGAACAGTCAAAGAATGCCATAAAGAATTGTTAGAAAGTATTCAAAGATATATTGTCAACCAGACTCTTTTATTGGCTGCTACAGAGGGAGTATTGCGATATGGTCCAAATGGATGGGCTTTTACAACACAGCAAACAAGTTCAAAAACATATAGTAAAGGTTCTTTGGAACAACAAAGAAAGCAATGTGCTGCACTATCCAATAATACAAGTATTTTTTTAGAAAAAATCAAATCTTGCTTAGAGCTAAACAAGGATAAACCAGGATTCGAGCTTTTTAAAGAGTGCTGTGAGCAACAAGAAGAAAAAGAGGAAGATCACGATGAATGTTGTCCCTGTGGAGAGTGCTGTAACGAGAATGAAATTAAAAATAAAATTATTAAATCATCTGGAAATTCAGTCTTTTTATGAAAATTATCATCTATCCTTTAAAAGCTTTAAAGTCTCTTTTTTCTAAAATGGACAATTGGATTTTGGGTTTTTGTCCTGGAACATCTATTAGCTTAGGAATGTATCATGATTATATTAACTTAATAGATTGGGCTTCTATTATCAATACAGGACTTGTAGGATTTGTCGGTGGAGTTATGGGTATGATTGGAAAGCTACTTATCGAATTTATTTATTTAAAAATTACAAAAAGAAAAAACAATGAAACCTACTCCATTAAAAACCAAACCCAAAAATAAATCAAGAACCTTATGGGCAGCAGCAACAACTGTAATTGCGGGCGGTGTAATGATTGTCAGTGCAAAATTAGGGATAATTATTCCTGAAGAACATGCCCTTGAAATTGCTGGAGGAATTACAACAGGTTTGGGTGTTGTCTTTTCTTTCTTGCGCTTAAAAACAAAATTACCTTTAGAATGAAAGCATCAGACATTATAAAAGAATCAATCAAAAAACATGAAGGAATAAAGCTAAAAGCTTATAGATGTCCTGCTAATGTTTGGACAATTGGATATGGACATACTAAAGATGTAAATGAAGGCATGAGCATAACCCAATCTGAAGCGGATGATTTCTTAGAAGAAGATGTCACTGAAGCAGAAGAAGCTGTTATCTCTTTAATTGGCAAAAGTCTTATGCCTTTTGTCTTGCAACAGGAATTTGATAGTATGGTTTCTTTTGTTTTTAATTTAGGCAAGCCCAAAACTAGAAAATATTCTATCTTGAAGAAATGGCGTAAACGGTTCAATGCTCGCAAAGTATTATACTATTCTGATGAAGAAATACTCTATTGGTTTGGAAAATATGTCTATGGTGATGGGAAACGATTACCAGGACTCGTAAAACGTCGAAAAGAAGAAGCAGAAAACTTCATAAAACAAACCAATTAGCGATAAGTTCCCCCTGCCTCTTCTATAGTTTCTCTATATGTTTTTCTCTTAGCCTCGGCATCTGAAAATAATACATAGGCTTGAATGAATGTTGGATATTTCAACATAATATCTTCAAGTTTATGTATCTTTTCATTTATTTCTTTCAAATCAACCACATTGGTATTTAATCTATTTTTGTTTCGCTCAATTTCTTCTTTTAATCTAATGGATTGAAAAATAGATTGTGCTGGCTTGAAAAACTCAATATTATCAATATCGGGTTTAAAAGATAATTTAGTTCTCTTATTAATAGATAATCTATTCCAATTATCTCTGATTTCTTCAGATACTTCTTCGACATTTCTTTGAGATAATAATTCTCCTATTGTATATGTTTTTTCTAATCTAGTTTCATTAAACATGTTACTGTAATCGAATTCTCTGGTAACTTCTCCAAAAAGTGAATTAAACAGATTAACTGATTTTTGATGCTGATTGATTGAAGTACTTTTATCTTCTTTTTCGATAAATTTATTCAAATCAACTTTTTCTCCATCTCTATACTGTGAATTGAAAATAAGCTCATCTACTATACTTTTATTATTTTTATAAGCTTTAGAGGATGCTGCCATATAGAATTCTCCTTCTTCTAATTCTCCTACTTTTATGCCTGTTGCACCATCAATCATTTCAATACCTCCTTGTGCATGCTTAGAACCTCTTTGCAATACATCAGTTTCTTTTACCCTTTGTCCATTGCGAAAATATCCTCCTTTCTCAAAATTATTAGATATTTGATTTTTAACGACTTGAAATGCTCCGTTAATTAGTGCTGTTAATATTCCTGCTCGAATAACCCCTGATACGCCAAATGTTGTTACGGAATCTGCTTGTGCTAGTGATTTTGCCGTAGCTTCAGCGATTGAAATATTGATTATTTTCTGGAGTGTATCTAATGCTGATATAACTATTTTTTTACCAAAATCCTTTGAACTTTGCTCTTGGTCTGTTAAAAATTCTCCAAATTCACTACCAATATCCGTAATGAAAGATACCATAACATCTTTCCTTTGTTCTGCAAATTGTTCTTCAATCTCTTTTAATTTTTCTGCTTGTTCAATTTGCTTTTCTGTTTCCTCTACATATTTTTCAGTTTGTTGTTCTAATAGTTGATTCTTTTTTTCATACAGACTTTCATCTCTAATACCTGACGATTCATTGACCTCTATTTGAAAATCAATAATTTGTTGTTGCCTCAATAGTTTAGCTTGAATAAATTCTTCTTCTAATTGATTGATTCTTTGAATCTTTTCTTCAGCAGCCAATTTCTCCTGTTGGTATATTTCGAGTTTTTGCGTTAACAGTTGGGTTTCCTTATCGGCCTCATTGAGTTGTGATAAGGAACTCAATGTTTGAGTGAAAGAAGCCGCTTGATCTTCTGGTGTGGCTATCGTTGGCGTATCTATTTCTGTAGAACCGCCCTCAATCGTTCTTGGTGTGATCGTAACGAGCTGTTCTATCTCAATAGGTGGTCTAACAATGGCTTTTAATTTGTCTTCCTCTATTTTTATTTTATCCTCAATTGCTTTAATGTCAGCGATAAACTGAGCTTTGATATTTACATCTAGTATTTTATCAATTTGCTGTTTTTTATCATTTATTTTTTGACGCAGATCGGCCACTGATTCTTCTACTGCCTTGAGTGCTTTGGGTTGTTGTTCTCTAATACCTTGAGCAAAGCCCTCTAAAGCTTTTCGTCCATTTTCCTTATTGATTTCTCTCTGCAATTGGGCCGTTTTTACAGCATCTTTTTTTGTCTTTGCATTAGCTGCATCTCTAGCTTTTTGCATCAACTGTTCTGTCTCGTTTGTAATGGCTTTTATTCTTTCGGTGGGGTCTTCTATAGGCACTTTGATTTTTGGTATTTGAGCAAATGAAGGCGCAATTGCGTTCACTGATTCAATTACACCATTGATTGAGGAGAACGCTGTTTTTTTCAATTCTTCAAAACCTAAGCTTAAATTCCCGATAATATCAATACCGCCTTTAAGCAGATTCCACATGAATTGTATCGGCAATAAAGTAGCATTGATTAAGACTCCCATTGCTTTGATACCCAAACCAAATTCTTTGGAAGCATCTGCACCGTTGAGCAAATAATCAAATAACCGAGCCAACCAACTTCCTACAGGTTGTAAGGTTTCCACTAATTCAATAAGTACCTCTATCCCTTTGGTTTTTATATTAGTGGAAAATAAATCGACAGTAGCGGATGTACCTGAAAAAAGATTTGAAAGCTCTTGTTGTGATTCTGCTAATTTTGTTTCTGCCTCAAGTTGTTTTTGAGTCGCTATTACATATTCATCATTCTTGTCAATTAAGTCCTCAATATTTGTGTTTACGTTTTTGAGCGATCTTATATATTCAATTCCTGCATCCTCTCCAGGACCACCGAAAACATCGGCTATTACTGTTTGTAATTTATTGGCAGGAATTTGAGTTTTATCTAATTGGCTAGCGACAGACTCTAATGCGTCAACTGTAGTGATTGCACCACTGTTAAGATTGTTGAATAATTTTGTAGTAAACTCTCTTCCAAATGCAGCTTCTAAAGCTTCTTTTGTTGGTTTGGTCTGTTGTCTAATTCTCAGACCAAATTCTTTTACAGTGTCTATTCCCTTGTCAGAGAAAACTCCTTGTTGTGTTGAGCTAGTAATAATAGAGAGAAATTCGTCTGTTGTCAGTCCAGCAGCTTTCGCCTGTGAAGAATATTCTTTGATATTTTCAATGAGTTCACCTGAAGCGTCTCCCCCTGCTAAAAGTGCTTTCTCAATAAGACCTAAATTTTGCTCTGCGGTCCCCCCTAATTGCTTGGTTATTGCATTTGTTGATTCTAAAACATCCTTATAATCTTTATCGAATGTTGTGGCAACACTTTTGATTTTTGCGGTTACAACATCAAGTTCATTGCCATCAATATCTAGTAATTGTTTAACCTCCGCCCGAATTTTTTCAAACTCTCTTTGTATGGAGACCAACTCTGCTCCTTTTGCCACCAATGCCCCTAATGCAATAATGAAAGCCCCAAGTCCTGTTCCAAGTAAAGCTGTCTTGATCGAGTCTAAGGATAGCTTTCCTTGTATCCCAAATTTTGACCAAAAACCTGACCCTTTATCTACTGAAGTATTTACCCCTTTTTGTCTTTTTTCTAAGTCTGATAGGGCTTTACCTAGAGCTTCGACCTTTGCTTGATGTTTTTGATAATCTGGGGTATTTTCATTGAACCGATCTCTTGCCTTTTTAGCAAGATTAAATTCTTTTTTTATATCGGATTTGCTGGCATTTTTAGCAAATTCATTTGTTGCTTCCGTAAGTTTTTTTATACCTTTCCTAAACTCATCACTATCTGGAATTAAATTATCCAAATCGCCTTCAGCTTTGTTCATAGCTCCTCGCCATTTCTCCGTATTCTTGATAGCTTCCTGAGTATCAACAGAAATCTTTACATTGATATGTTCTTCTGTAATATTCATAACTTAATCTCTATCTGCTTAGAAGCTATTTTGTTTAAAAAATTCAGTTCGTTTGTAGTGAAACTAAATGCAATATCTTTGATTACCCTATCAATTGTTCCATATAGAATTTTGTTAAATCGCCATTTTCTTCTTTTTTTTCGATTAGTCTCTTTATTATAGATAGTCCAGGACATTCGCCAAGCTAAATCCCTAATCATTTCATCTTCTCCCCTTAGCTCTCTGATTGTTCTTAATTCTTTAGATATTTTAAATTTTTCTAAACCTCTATCTCTAATCCATTTTGCTAGTTCAGAGACAGGAGGTAATTGTGAATGATTTATTTGTTGAGCTGACATATCGGAGAAGCGTCCGTATGGTTCAAAACCAAGTATTAGTTGTGCTAAACCTGTTGAAGATTCTAATACAATTTCTTTGTTCAAAGAATCCACTAAATCCCCAGAAGCATTTACGTTCTTATCTTCTAAACCAAAGTTTTGTGAATTGGTGCGAAGTTCCTCTAATACGAACTCTCCATATTCATCTAATACTTTCGTTAAGATTTTATTTATTTCTTCAAATATTGCCATTATGGAGCTTCTGTTTGCTCAATAAACCAAAAATTCTCATTAATGAATGTTACCTTAAAGTAGTAATATTCTCCACACACAACTACTCGAAAAACACATTCTTGTATATTTGCCACAGAGCCAATAGGAGCTGTTTTTGAACTTCCAATTGTCGTGATTGCCCCCACATCATCAAACCACTCTATTTGTTGATATTGATTGTCATTTATTACAGTTAAAGTAACAGTATCGTTCTCCTGAGTTAGTTCTAATAGAACGGGTTTTAGCAAACAAGTATCATCAATAACTCTCTGTGCGTCTAAATAAAACAAGGTTGCTTGAGATTTAACAATTCCACATTTTTTCACAGTTAGATTATACTCTTTGAAAATAAAGCATCCTGTTATACCAGAGACTTCTAACCAATACACATTATCACATTTATGTTGTGCGACAAATTTTGCATCTGGCAATATGTTGACTTGTATGCTTGCGCCATCCTGTAATGTGGTGAGCCATTGCTTAAAATACTGTTCATACATTCCATATGTCCCCTCCCACGCAAGCGAACAACGGTTTTGAAGATCAACAACCATTCCATTATGTAAAATGTCATCGTAGGAAGCAAAGGGATATAAATCGCCTGATGAATTTGATTGGAAGCCATGATATAGTACTACTCTTGGATCAAGATCATTTTGCCCAACTTCAAAGCTGTTTGTAGAACCAACAGTATTAATACAAGGAATCCTATAAGAAATTAAATTAGGGTAAGAAAAATTTGAAGCATACATAGGAGCAATAACAGGATCAATTGTGTTTTCTCCTTGGCCAAATGTTAGGTTATCCAATATACCATCTCCCTCTTGCCATTTTTTATCCTTTTTAGGTTTTTTGTAAGTAAGGTTATATCCTTCATTTATCTCATAACAAACATCTCCTTGTCCGCATATAATATTCTGGTATGGTTTTGGATTTTGATTATAGAGGTCTTTATGAAACTTAAATTCAATGCATTTTGAAATTGAATCAAAACAAATGTAAGCACAAAAACTTTTTGCAGTCTCGTTAAGAAATTCACCAATTGACATCTCTGGCAAACAATCCTTAATATTATATGTCCCTACGGGAATCAATGCAATGTCTCCATTGAAAGCCGTAACAGTTCTATCCAACATGCAATTTGAGAAAAAATATGCTTTGATAAAACAAGGGTCATTTAATAATTCTCCTTTGATTTTATAACCTGTTTTTAGTGAGATTTGATTTAAAATATATTTCCACGATATTTGAGGCGACCAGGAATATTGCGCTCGCTCTCCGTTCTGGTTCACATTCCCTAAATATGTACCTTGTGAATAAGGATTTACAAATCCAGACCACTCTGGATTTTTGTCGTCATAAGCTCCTGGATTATAATAAGGTGCAAAAACATGACTTGGGTGTGGATTTGTCATGTAGTTGTTTAAATAATCAATCATACATTGATTATTTGTTTCAATTGAATCATCTGATATTTCCGTAAAAGTAAGCGTGTTTTGCTGTGTATTAAAACCCACAGAAGGAATATCATTTTCATTATTAGAACAAAAAATAAGTGTATTTCCAGATCTTGTAACTGTTACTTCATAAATAGGATTATTATTAATTGCATTCATAAATGCAAACAAAGCATCGTTAAATAAAACAGCTCCTCCAGTTCCTCCAACACCTCCCCAGGTATAAGAATTTGTAGAGATTCCATTAATAGTAGCACTTATACTTCCAACATCAAGAATATTTGAATCAAATTCAAAGATTCGGCAATTTTTGAAATCTTGACATCCTGTATCAAATTCGACATCCATACAATTACTAATATCCTGATTGGCATATGAAAGGGTGAATTCCCCTTTATTATCAAAAAACTGTTTTTGGTATTGTGTAAAATTTGACTTTTTCACCTTTAAACGCCCACAGTAATTTGGTATGCCTTCTATATAAATTTGTGTATTAATGTAAGTTGGTTTCAACGCAACATCTAATCGCTCAGGAAAGCCCATTTTTTTTTGATTACCTTCTGTTGGACAATTGACAGGCAAGGTAAAGACTCCAGGCACAGCCTCTTGATTGAATACAGGAGAATCTTGTCTAAAATTATTTGTATAATCTTCAGACAAAACAAGCTCCTCTATCTCACCACTTGGACATTCTATGTGAATTTCAAAAGGTTTCATTTTACTCGTATATTTCTATGAATTTTTAGAAAAACAGTTTGTAAAAAATCAACACCATCAATATTTGGATATGTTCCTTTATATCCTATAACAATGACATCTAAATCTGATAATCGACCATCATTTTTCTGCTTAATAATTTGCATCCATTTAGGAGAATTTTCATCAACAGCTCTTCCTGTTGCATAACTTCCTGCTACATAAATTTCAACATTTTTATTTTTAAAAAAATGTAAAACCAAAGCCATCTTATTTTGTCCAAAAGAAGAAATGTTTTCCAAAGACTCTGGCGGAGTTACTTGTTTTAATGTCGAAAAAAACAACGCATACATCTGTAGATCAAAATCGTTTATAATTGATTTTGTGTAACCTTCATTTCGATTCAATTGCCTTTCTCGATAAGCGATTCTATTTTTCTCCTTAACATTCATTTGTCTCTATACAGTTTCTTGCTGCTAAATAATTATCTGCCCATAGCCCATCATTGTTCCAATCAAATATTGTCCCATTATAATCTACAAATATATTGTCATTAGTATATTCATAAACTACACCATCTGGTCTTTCGATACATAATGAGAAAGTCTGACAAGCAGGAAATTTGATTCTAAATGATTTTAAGATTCTTCCATCTGTTTCTAATGGATAATGAAAAGTTATGTAACCAATACCAAGTGTGTTCAAAAGGTCAACAAAGACCGTATCATAATTAAATGTACCAATGAAGACATTATTCGTATTGGTTGAATTAGCTTGCAAGGTAATAGGAGATGATAAAAGATTTTGTTCATCTATTTCAAACTTTGTGATAATCCATTCATATGTACCTCCATTTGCAAAAGAAGCAGAGAACAAAGTATCTGTTGTTGGATAAGCACACTCCTTAAAATTTCCATCACAAGGTAAATCGCAAGGAAAACAAGAATCTGTTGTTGTCAATGAAAAATCACATGCTAATGTTTTGATGAATCGACGAAATAAAATACCATTTTCAGGCAAACTACCACCTGTCCAAATATGAGGTAAAGTAATAGTTTGCCAAGTGACTCCACCATCAAAAGATATTTCATTTATTTCCGAAACAATGGCAGAATTAGGACTTATGTAATCATCTGCTGTAGTTGTAACAGTCCAACCTTCCTCGAAATCCTCAATTTTGTTGATTTTTATTCTTGCTTCATCTAAGCAAGGACATATTGAAGGGGAACAAACAACCTCTTGACTTGACTCAATAAGGTTAAAATTTAAATTAATCAATTTTTGATTATCTGTTTTGATTGTTGTTGCACCATAAGGAATTTCCATTTTACAATATTGTCCATTTTTCGGATCTGGACACTTTGCTTTCTTTTCACAAAAAACAATTTCAATAACAGAATTTGCCATTAATAAGTGTTGTATGTATTCTATTTCGCATTTTGAATATATATACCCAGTCTGTTGAATGTATTGTTTTCTCTTTTTCTTCTTAAATTGTAATGTATCTCCTTTTTCATTTGTTCCTGTTTCTCCTGATGTTATAAATTGATATGTTCTATGACCTTGTGTTAAAATATTTTCAATCCCTCCTTCAGAATTATGAAACTTATAATACTTAGTACAACTTGTGTGTTGTACAAAACAAAATTTCTTCTTTTGAACATAAATATTTCCATCAGAATCTACTAATTGAAAAGAGTATTCAGCAATTTCTTCTGTTGGACAATCTATATCTAATTGGCAATATCCCGACGGAAAGGAAACATAACCATACACATTATCAAGAACAGGAAAATTTTTTTGATGGGTTATAGTAGTGCCATCCTTTTTGGTAATAGTAACTTCACCTATCAATATTAAGCCAACAACGTCATTTCTTATTAGTGCTGTTAACCATATTGGCTGAATGCAAGTTATTTTAGTGGGTTCAGGCGCATGATTCAAAAAGAGTTTTTCAGGATTGGGTTGGCTTGTCCATATTTCATGACGGCTCTCCAAATATTGTTGGGCGGTCATGCCTAACTTCTCCTCTATTCCACCTTTGACAATAATTCCAGAAATAGAGGTAAATCCATTGTGTTGTTCTACTCCTGTAGCATCTATATATTTTTGTGATACCCGAATGGAATAGCCACGAACAGCATTTTCATGAATCATTGGGATATTGCTCCCAAACTCAGGACAATCAAATTTTAGGCAGCTATCTAAAATATAAAAAGGATCAAATATAGCACAGCCATTTTGGTCTGCTTTAAGTTCTAGTGTTGTGTCTAAAAGTGTTGAAGTTTGATTTGGAATAAAAGCCCCATCTTGTACAAAAATCTCAGCACAAAACATCAAATCTAAAGCTGTTTCTGTTGTACGCACCTTTATGGTTCTTCCTTCTTTTGATTTAGAAAAAACATATAAATCATTAGGTGTATCAATAGTAATCATAAGTCTATTAATTTTTCATACTTCTTAATACTCTTTTTTGGGCAAAATTCAGAAGAAACACCTTTTGTATAGTCACACCACCAAAGGCGATAACGAGCGAATTTACAACAGTCTTTTTTCTTTAATTTCAGAATTACCTCTAATGAAGTTCTACAACGATTTGAACCCAAAAAGTCTGACTCTTTGAGTTTAATGGTTTTTTCTTTTAATGTTTGATATTTTGAATCTTCTTGTAAAATGAACCATTCAAATGATTCATATCCAAAGGAAGTATTTTTTAATATGATACATTCCTCTTCCTCTTCTGTTTTGAACTCAAATTGTGGTTTCATTTCTGGACAAAGAGTAGTCCAACAATTTCTATTGACACACCATTTTTTTCCTAAGTGAATTTTTGTAGGTACAACCCATCCCCAAAGTCCATCGCCATAACTATTACATACAGGCTCCGCAGTAGATGTTTCAATAAAAGCACAATCTTCATCTTCAAAATCACCCTTTGAAAGTTTGTTAATTATTTCATATAAAATACGCTCTGTCTCCACCAAAAAATCCTTGCCCAATTCGGGGCAATCTCTTCCTGCATTCGCTAACAAACAAAATCGAAAATTATACTGTCGGGCTTTTTCTGTGAGCTTGGTAATGTATGGAATTTCCATACCTAACATAATGTATTCATTCTTGGCTCGTACACCGTCTAATATCTCGGTTTTTGTGCCATAAACAAAGTCTTGAATACAAACATGCTGTTTGGCTAGATTTGCCATAAAACCTTCTAAATCGGCTATATTATTCATTGTACACTATGTCTTTGAGCCATGTATTTTTTATTCAATACATCTATCATTCCAAAGAAAGTATACACTGAACAGTTTTTATAGGCATAATATTTTTTCAAATCACCATCACTCATTTTCAGCATTAAGTCGTTCCAGTCTTCTTCTTCCTCTTCAATAAATTTTGGGGCAGGTAGTCCACTCATTTCATTTGAGTCTTCTCCTTGTTTCGTTTCAAAAATTTTATATCGTCGGTTTATATGATCCAAACTTCCAATAAAATAGTGCATAATAGAATACAAAATAGATAAATCTAAATCCTTGAATTTTTGAGTGTTTTCGTGTACTAATTCTGTGTAAAATTCAATTCTTGGATCAATCTGTTTTTGAATTTCTTCTTTTTGTGTGTTTGCTTTTCTTTCTTCTCGACATAAAATAGCAGTAATCATTAGAGCATAATCTTTATTTTGAGTATCAACATATTTTTTGTAGGCATAATGTAAATAGTCAAATTCTGCCATTGTAATATTGCCTAATTTATCGGATGATATATGATAGATGATACCATTATGCTTAAACGAATAAAAAGGCTGTACAACATTATGTGTTTCAAACATCCAATCCAATGAAGGAGCAATGTATTCTAATAGATATTCATCTAATTCAAAAGTAGCTTCTTTAAATTCAATTTTGCGAATTCCATTTTCAGCAACAGCATAGATGATTTTTTTTTGGGCTTCCTTATTCCCTTGTAAGGCTAAAAATAGATTTCTACTAATCTTGTGAAAACAGGATTCTTTAATATCGCTCCATTCTTCAGGAAAAGGAATTCTTTGTTTTTTCCATTCTCCTGGTTTACTTGCTCGTTCTATTTCTAAAATTAAATCCATAATCTATAAAAATGCCCCTCACAAGGAGAGGCATTTAAAATAAGGAATCTACGTTGTTGCTTTATTTTTGTTCAAAATAATGTTGGATAAAACCAATTCGATTCAAAAGTTCTAAATCCTCATCTGTCAAATTTTCAAGAGGAACTCGACGAAATTGTTGATTAGAGAGTTTTCCTTCTTTTGTTCCAGGAATCGTCCAGAAATCTTCCTCTGTTTTAAGATCAGTATCATACGGAACTTTCAGTGTAACTGATGGTCTAAAATCATCTTTAATACACCATTTCTTTAGATTAGGACAAAGTTCTTTAGTATAGTTTTTAGACTTTTCTTTGAGTTCTATTTGTTCCAATCCTGTCATTTTGAGTTCCTCTTGTTTTTCTTTCAGTAAAGATTTCAAATTGACATTCTCTGCTTCTAACTTTTTATTAGTGGTCGCTCCATCATTGACAGACTTTTGTAAGGTCTTAGTCTCCTTTTGCAATTCCTCTATCTTTTTTTTATCATCAGCCATAATTGGTATTGATTTTGATTCTGATTTTAGTTAAAAATATTTTTTGATTCAATATTCCTATTAAGGGATTGGAGTTAATAATGCATACATGCATTTGCTACGATAAGTAAAGGTTAATACATACTTATTTTCTGTAGCATTGATAGTTTCATCTAATGTCATATCCGCTCCATTATCCTTTTCACCAAATAACCATACATAACCATTACTGTCTTCAGGTATGAGAATTAAATCATTATCTAATAAATCTTTGAGCGTACAATTTTTACCAGGTGAAATTCCACAGACTTCAACTGTCAATTTTCTAACTTGTATTTTATTTTTCCCTTCACCTTCAGTACTAGAATTATAAGCAACCACCTTTGCTGTTGAAGAAATTTTTGCGAAGGTATGTGTACCCACCATTTCTATAGCATCTTTAGGCTTAATTATGCCACATTCAATTCCTGAAGCATTGTCTTGCTCAAAAGGTTCTCGGATGCTTGCGACATTACATTCATAGGCATAATAAATATCACATTTTAAACCTGGCTTAAAGTCCGCACAACCATCAAGGTCTTGCTCCTTTTTCTCATCACATTTACAGGCAAAAAGGATAATGGTTTTGTTGGCTGCTGCTTGTATTTGTGTGAAGAGAACAAGCATCATCATGAGGAATCCCACCATGAAATTCTTGCGCTCTATAGCTATATGCTGCATTGATTTCAATTTTGTTATGTTGGAAAATAGACAACATAGATTCCTATACACGACAAAATATTTTCAGTCACTAATTATCTACAAGTTTAACAATGCTCCGTCCAGCATCTACTAAAGCCTGTAAAACTTTAGGATCTTCCATCGCTTCGGCTGGATGGACTTTTGATCTAAAGTCTAATGGATTCAAAAATGGATGAACAGCAATTAAGGTGAACTTACCTTCTTTTGTTTCTCCATTTTCTTTATAGTTTGCTGTAAACTCCGTTTCTGTAGGAAGTTTTAAAGGCGTTTTTTTGACTTTAGGAGTAGAGGTATCTGGCGATTGTTTGTTCAATACTTTTTCGTGTCGCTTCACCTCTTTCTCTAAAGTCTTTATTTTTTCCAGAGCTTTGTTCAAAGCCTTGTCTTGTGTTTTAGAGTCAGCTTTCAACTGGTTGATTTCTGTTTGTAATTTTTCTGTGTCTGGAAATTCTTCAAATACTTTTTCCCATGTTTGGATTTGTTCTTTCAATTCGTTCACCTCTTGACATACAGAATCAATTGTCTTTTCTTTTGTAGGTACTTCCGTTGATTTATCAGCCATTCTTATAGTTTTCTGTTACAAAATTTGGTTAAATCCGTTTAAAATAGCCCCGATAGCAGCGGTATGGTGGGAATGTATCCACCATAATAGCGGATAGCGGGACCATACGCCACGACGAAGCTCCTGACAGTTCGCTCCTAAAAAAGATTTTAGGCCGCAGCTCCTAATTGTTCATTGACAGCAATGGTAAAAGGATTATCAGGACGGGTAATCTCATATTCTAACTCTTCTTCAGGAAGTGGAATAAGATAAGGATTAGGTACTTGATCATTTGTCAGTATGAAACGTTCATCGGGACAGATAAAGCCCTGCCCTCTTTTCATATCTCCAAATATGCAAATGCTTCGTTTGTCTTTTTCAAAATACAGCGTAGTATCATCTGACATTTCATCATAGACATTGACTAAATTACCTTCTCCAATTAAAATCATCGCATCATTTGGATACTCATAATCAATTGATTCTAATGGACACATCATCACATTGCTATGTGGAATCATAAATGGACGTAAATTAGAATTAGGAGTTCGTCGCCCATTCATAGACAATAAGTCTACATATACATTGTCAGATTGATAATACTTTTCAAATTTTGCTTCACAATACTTAATGTAGTTCTCACAACTAAGATATAAACGAGCAGGTTTTCCTTTCAAACAACGGTGTACATTCTTCACCATCAAGTCTACCTGAGCACATATATTTTCTTTTGTGATTTTTCCTGTTGGAATTGGTGTAATATCTCCTTTTTGATACAATTTCCAGATGTTGCTAAACAATCCATCTCCACTCAACCAAGCTGATCCTGGTTTATTCGGCATAAGTGATGTCGGTGTTACTGAAAATATATCGGAAACATACTGTTTATCTTCCTGAATTTGGTAGAGCAAATTATCTATCAAATACTGATGAAAACCATATGCATAAGGATTACTACCAGCTTCTTGCATCAAACCTAAATAGTGATGTTGGTCATATTCACTCGGACATAGCAAAACATCTATCTTGATTTTGCAAATATCTATACATTGAGGCTTTATCTCCATAGAAGCTCTTGGTGTAAAAGCTTTCTGCCATTTTTGAATGATTCTGCCATAACGAGCTTCAGAAACTTCTAATGTTCGTTTGACACCACCAATACTAACTGCCAACTTATTTGTTTGACCAAGATTTCGTTTACATTTATTCATCATTTGCTCCCCTAACTTAACGAGGCATCTATTGGACTTTGCAATAAACTCTTCTAAGTTTTTAGGTTTAAATGGAGTAGAATTATGTGACATTCTTTTTAATTTGGTAATTGATAAAAGTTAAACAACAATAGATTTCTTTTGGACTACTTCTTATTACAATCCTGCTTCTTTTGCAAGCTCTTTACTTTTAAGTATATTTTTAGCTTTCAAATCAACTATGTCTAATTCTTTATCAGGTGTATCCAATAAGGTTTGATAGATAGTACCTTCTTCCTCTGTATCCAATTCTTGATTTTCAGGATCTCCACCTCCTGCTGGTGTGTGTTCGTCGGCTGGGTCTTCTTCTAATTCTTTGATACGTTTGTTTTTAATCTCAATTTTTTCCTTTAAGTTTAAAATTTCCGTATCTGTTTTCAATTTAAATGAATCAAATTGATTTTGTAAATTTTGTATTTGGCTGTTGTCTTTTTCTTCTTGTGTTTTTACTTTTTCTTTTGGATCTGAATTATCTTGTTCTTCTTCTCCCTTAAAGAAGTTCTTAACCATTTTGTAAAAACTTTGTTCATTTTTTTGTTCAGACATCAAATTGTTTTTTGCATCATATTTACAGCCATCTTGATTAGCTATATCTACGATTGATTTACGACTTACTTTGAAATATTTTGCAAATCCTTCTAAGCGATTAATAGGAGGACAATTGATTTTTGCTTGTAAAATTTGGTTTACCGTTCCTGTAGATATTCCTGCTGCTTGTGCCATTCCTGCAACAATATCAGCTCTTTTCATCTTATCAGTTTCTTTTGCTGATATTAACTTGTTTAGATGTGCAGCTAATTTTGATCCATTATCTGGAATCATATTTGTTGTGATTTGAGGTAAACCTATTTCTTCTAAGAATTCATTAGAAGGAACTAAATCAATAGAATTTTGTGAACCTTCTTTTAAAGGGTCATATAGGTTTTCTATGAACTTTTTCTCTACAACTTCTTTTGCAGACATCCAGCGATTTTCATCCATCAAATCAGAAACTTCTTGTTTTGTCAATGACGATATTCGTGAATACTCATTTTCTAAACGATCTTCTAATTCAAGAAGATGTTGATATGAACTTTTGTGTGCTGTCTTGTCTCCATTTGTTCCCATTATAGGATTGTGAATCAAGAAATAACTTGATTTTGAAATTTTGACACGATCTTTTGTAGTACAAAAAACAAGGTGTGTTGCTGCCGACGCATTGTATCCTGAATACTTTATATCTATCGAAGCTCTATGTTCTGCTAAATAATCTCCTATTAAGGTTGATTCATTAACACTACCTCCTAAACTACCTGACACATTTATTTGAATATTCGTAGGATTAAAGTTTTTAACCCTTCTTTTTATATCTTTTGCACTAACTCCCCAACGATGAAAATATCCTTCAATCTCTATTGTCATGCTTTTGTTAGCAGCATTTTCAACAATATTGAGAACTCCTTCCTGTACCTTTATTTTACCATTTAGTGTTTCTACTTCTATAAAACTCATAGGAATTTATTTTGGGGTACTTTTCAACACTTCACAGATACTTTATAAATAAAATCACCACAGCCCTCAATATTGAATGTCAAATTATAACCTCCAGAATCTACTGTCTTTGGAATAGTCAATATACCTCTGTCATTTGTAATTGTTCCATCAATAGTTATAGTACCATTTGTTATAGAATAAGAAGTAACTCCACCACTACATTCAGGCGGAATAAGATGATATTCATTACCACAATTCAAGGTCGGCTCAATTACAGGCTGATTTTCTTCGCTATGATTGATAAGCTCAAAGGTCGAGCAATCACATTCACTATCACAAATTTCTGGAGGAGTAGCTGGCCCAGGAGATTCTTCACAAAGTTGAATCTCTTGTAGCTTTACGGTAACATCAATTGTTCTATCAGAAAAGTCCACTTGACGAAAACCAAATCCATCAAGTCCGCATTCGCAATTTGTTGCAAAATAATTGTGTGCTTGAAATCCGTTTGGGTCAAAGTTTTGTGCAGGGCCTAGTACAGAAAAGCCAAAATTCCAATTTTCACCTGTTACAGTATTAAGAGCAGCAACCATGTCATTAGTAAATCCACCTCGTTCACCCCTGAACACTACAGGAGTATCCAGAGAGCAAGTATCTCCACAGTAAATGATATAATATATCTCATAGACACGTCCATTACGAAGCGTCCATCCTTGCCCACCAAGCGGACTCATCCAGGCCGTTGTTACATTTTGTCCATCATTGAATCCCCCAGCGATGGGAGGAGCTTCGCCTGTAAAATTTGTAGGATTTCCTGTTGTGTAGTTTGTAGTATTTTCAAAGGTTCTGATACCATGACAATTGGTACAAGGCTCTTCTGGTAAGATATTCTCCGCAGTAACTTGATCTGTTTGGTCACTATTGGCTGTAGCTGTATTCTTAATATCAGCTAGTATGTCGGGACTATCAGGAATCACATTTATATTGAGTGTGTCACATTCGCCAACAGCTAAGTCTCCAACTGTCCAAAGACCTGTTGCTCCGTCATAGTCTCCGTCATCAGACAGATAAGTAACAAACGCTGGCATATCATCAAATACTGTCACATTTGTTGTTGTTACATCTCCAGTATTACAGACAATCAACGTATAAAGAATTTGTACACCATCTGAATATGCAGGTGTTCCTGCTTCAGTAGTAGTTGTTGTTGTTGCAAGTTTTAGCAATTCTAACATTGCTTCTTGTGTAATACACTCTCCATCTTCACAGATTAGACCTTCTTCACAAGTAATTTTCTCACAGGGATCTGGTGGCTCTATACACTCGCCTTCTTCGCAGATTAGACCTTCTTCGCAAGTAATGTTCTCACAGGGATCTGGTGGCTCTATACACGCTCCATCTTCACAGATTAGTCCGTCTTCACAGACAACATCCTGACAAGGAGAACAAATATGATTAATGCCAAAAGCGCACTTTTTGCCTGAGCAATTTTTGGTTTTGATTTCGTATTCAATGATTAAATCATTGGTCAATTTCACATCGTCTGTAAAATCTTCAATAGTTACACTGCCATTATGTTCCTCTATTAGGATAGAATCGGTAGTATGTAATAATCCATCATAAACAACAATATTGACACAAACGAAGGCATCCGTCGTATCTAACTGTGTTGAGTCTATAAAAGTAATTGGAGGGACTAAATTTTCTACTTCTACGATGCCTTTACCACAACCTGCATTCCCTTCAGCATCTTCCCAGTATAAATTACCACATTCAATTTTAAGACAATCCTGATTTTTACAACATTGGGCATTGGCTACAACACCAACTAAAAGTAAAAACAGACTAAGAAAAAAAACTTTGATTTGTATAAGTTGTTTTGTCACTTACAATGATTTTTAGGTTATTGTTTTATGGTGTAAGTTGTTTTGTCACTTACAATGATTTTTAGGTTATTGTTTTATGGTGACAAACCTAACTTGTTTCAGTTGGAATCTAAAGTGGAGGGTTTGAATCTGGCCACTAATCGCATCGCTGTAACAGCTCCTTCATAGGAAAATATTTCCTCATCTAAATCATATCGATCATAAAACCGTTCCAAACTTTGCAATAATTCTGCGCCCATTTCTCTTTGCCCAACAACATATCCTGTCATTTCAGAAATGAAAGTTCTATATAATAGCTCTGCAATAACAAAAACAGCATCGGGATTTTTTTTCAAATACTCATAGTCCTTTTTCCCTACAACCAAGATGACTCGATCCTGTTTTTGTAATAACGGCTCTTTCCCTATGACATTCATAGTATATGTTTGTTGTAGGTAATACCACATTTCTGTATTACTTCTAACCTCTAATTCTTTTCCAAAACGGCTCATCAAATAGCCTTTTATAATGGGTCTAATTGGCATAACAATTTTATTACTGTACCTCTTGAACATAGCTTCAATTTTTACTTATCCTGAAAATATTTTACTTTTACGTAGAAAACAATCTTTTTATTGTAAAAAGTCGTAAAACGTCAATATGCAGCATTTATATTTACTTTTGTTACTCTTAATTCCAAGTATCTTACTTGGACAAACCCCAATAGGAGTCCAGGAAAAGGAAGAAATCAGACAGTTCATCCTACAGATTCAAGGTGGTGCTGAAAACGCCATTCTACCATCTTCTAATGACCAAGTAGTTTTTAATGGAAACTATCCAGTTGATAATGACAAATTACTCCACAAAATAGATTTAGGCAAAGTTTTATTCTATGATGGTGAAACGAATTGTGGGTTATGCCACAATCCCGATTTTTCGGGTTTCCCACATATTAATCCTGCTATTGGCTTTGGTGGAATAGGAAATGGGCCTGAAAGGGTCAAAGATTCTTTGGCGACGGAATTCGATATTCAACCTGTGGCTACGAAATCACAACTAAATTCGGGCTACAATAAAATTGTTCTACATGATGGATCAATGGGCTATGGAGGTCGAAATGCGGATCTTCCCGATTCTATTTTAGCCAAGCATGAAGTGAATTTCTTACAAGGGGATGGTACAAATACCCAGAGTATAGTCGGTGTAAAGGTACACCGTACTTTTGATATTGATGCTTGTCGTAACAACCCATTGATAAATAAATCCTGTGAGGAGGTCTATGGAGTGCCTATTATAGACGAATTCATTGTAGGTGATGCTATCGCTACCTGGGAGAAAAGTACCGATAATATACCTTACAATGCTCCATACCAACGATTCTTGAAAGGAGATTTAAATGCCATGACTAATCTTCAGATAAAAGGAGCTACAATTTTCTTTGGAAAGGCGCAATGTAATAGCTGTCATTATGGACCAGCCTTAACCTCCGATACATTTGCCCAAAAGACTACAAAAAAACCATATGAAGGGGTACCTGGTAGATCTGGATTCACTAAAAACCCTGAAGATTTATGGGAAGTAAGAACACTTCAGTTGTATAATTTAAAAGATGCAAAGTTTCTTTTTTGGGAGGGAGAGTACACGACGTTTAGCGGTGGAATCAAAGCCCACCAAAAGACACTAAATTTACCTAATCTTACAGGGAGCGAACACAAAGCTCTGGTCGATTTCGTAAAAAACGGACTCTACGACGAATCAATCAAAGACCGCATGCGATTCGCTGGCGATCACATTTTAGAAAAATACTTTTAATATGAATTTAAAAGAAGAATTTCAGGAGATTCCTACAACTGATTTACAAGTAATCTTAATCGAAAGCGAATTAGAAGAAGATTATGAAGCTTGTACTTTAATCAGAGATGAATTAGAAAGGAGGAAGGAGGAAGGAGGAAAGAAGCCTAAAGAGAAATATCTAACACATTTACTTGAGCGACCATTTAAGTATCTTTTTTTCGATGATTATATCAAATTTAAAACAGGATTGGAAATTACTTTTCAAAGCAATCATGCTATCCCACCATATTTCTGTTTTTCTCAAATCCCAGCAAATGACGTTTCCGTTTATCCACTCAATATACACAATGAAGCCGATGTCATAAAAAGCCACATCCTCAAAGAACTTGACAAAAACAATCTAATCATCTTAAAAAGCAATATAGACTCTTTCATCAAAAAGAATGTAAGAACTTATAAAAGATGTGGCGTTTTTGAAGTCATGCTAAAAGGATGTATCAAAAATCAGGAAGAAGATATTTTTCTTTTCAGCTATAACTTCACTCGTTATTCTGGTATCAATACAAAAAAAGAACTTATTATAGAGATTCCTAAATAGACATAAAAAAAGCCCACAGTCAATAGGATTTCAATTCCAAGATGGTTCGATTAAAACTGCGTAACTACGGAGCGTTAAACCGTTGTCTCCTATATTTCAATTCCAAGATGGTTCGATTAAAACTTCAAAAATTTTACAGGACGAAACAGATGAAGCAACATTTCAATTCCAAGATGGTTCGATTAAAACCCATTGACTGTGAGCTATTTTTTTACCTTATCAAAACTTTCGCCTCAACCATTCCCCCCTCTCGCCATGTTTGTTGTGGATGTGATTTATATCCACGATTAGACGTGATTAAAATATCATAACGACCTCGTTCTACATCTAAAAGAAGCCTATCTTTTAATTTTCGTCCTGATTCAGAGGAAATATAAACCAATTCTCCCGGATCTCCATAAAAACCATTATGATTCAAGTCTATCCAAATGAACCAGGTTGTTTTGGTTCTGCTTTTTTGTTCTAAAACCATATCATAACGAATGCCTTTACGAAGTGAAAACTCTTCATCGCTTCGATGAACACCCCCCTCTTTTAATTTGATTTCTGTATTCCGAATTTTGATACGTTTAACGTATAATATATCCGTTCGCTCAACTTCATAATCATTCCATTCCCCTCGATAACCAATTGGTATTGGTTTTGTATAATCACTATTATATCCTGCTTCGTAAATACTGATTTCAGTGAAGTTTTTATCAAAGCCAAAATGAAACCAAGCGAACCGATCCACACCGTTACAACTTGCAATTTTCACATAGATGTAACCGCTTTTGTTTTTCCATTCCCCTCGATCAAAGAATACTTTTTTCCCAGACAATCCACCGCCAACTTTTTGAAACTGTCCCCTATCAGGTTTCCCTGAAGATAGTTTTTTGATCTTTTGGCTGTTTTCCTCGCATAAGACAAATACTTCCTCATTTAGCTCTGTATAAAAAATGAAAGAATTTTCCTTTCCACCAACAACGCCAAACCATCCTAAATCTTCTAAGAAGATTCCTTTCCAACGTCCTTGTTTATATTGCAATGTTAGAAACTCCATTTTGCTCCCTTGCTTACCTATGTATCGCTGATATTTTATTTCATATTCATTGATAAATAAAATGCCAAGTCCTACTATATTCTTTTTAGTTGGAACTAATCCTTCAAAAGCACTTGAAAAAAATTCGATTGAAATATTCTTAATATTGTTCTGTTTTTCGTGCATTTCTGCTTTTCCTACACAACGAAGCTCTACCCTATTTGCTGCGGTGCGTCTTATACGCATATTTAAGCCCTTTGGCAAATTCCTGACCACATAATCACTTGGTAAAATACGAGCCTTAAAACGGCTATCACAGCCTATTAACTCAATCTCTAATGGTGTATTGATTCGTCCATCATTTTGAAAGCCTTCTACAAAAAAGACAGAGGTACTAACTAATTGCGCCTTGATTGCATTGTCTAATTCAGTTTCAAAAATCATCTCATTTTCAACACCTATTTTATTGCGTCCTGCTACATCAGAACTAAGCGTTTGGTAGGCTTTTTCTCTTTGTCCAGGCGTGAACATAATTTCGGCACCATAGTCCATGACGTTGTAGATATTACCAGGGCCACTGCAACCGCTTTCAAAATCACTTCCTTCTGCATCTATTGGCAAAACGATTGCATTAGCCCCGATAGTATTGGGTGTGTCCGCAATGCCATCATCAAATTTACAATTAGCCCTATCGCCTACAGTTCTATATTCCAAACGTCCATCGCTTCGATCATCGCCCCAGGCATGGGCTAATCCTAACCAATGCCCTACCTCATGTGCAAGTATATGTTCTCTATTGGTATCCAGAGCCAAACCTGTTTTGCCTAAATAACCTTTTGCAATAACAATACCATCTTTATAAGTTGAATTAGGAGAATCAACCAGCTCTGGATAAAACGCATAGCCACTTGCTCCGTTAATTGCATCGACGACCCACACATTCAAATACTTACTTCGATCAAAAAACGCTTCTTTTTGTAAATCGCCCAAACTATAACCAACAGGACGCTCATAGTAAAATACACCTGTTATTCGATTTCCTACTTCGTCGTAGTCCGCTATCTGAAAATCCATGTCCATAGAGACCTGATCTTCAAAAAACATATTGCCCTCAATCAAACGGTCTTCATTCGTCGCACTAAAATCTGCATTCAAATCTTGTACGGCTCTTTCGATTTGTTCACGTTCTACTTTGTCAGTCTCGCAGCTCTTTGTGACGATATGGAAGACAAGCGGAATCGTTCGTTTTTGATAATCTATATCAACTCGTTTCGTTTTTTCCAATTTTGCACCGTTGGCGTGGCGTTCCAATTGGCGTTCCAAATCACAACATTCTTGTGAAAACATCGAACAAAAAATACAAGTGGTCAATAACAACAACATTAAGATTCCTCTTGATAATTTCTTCAAATTCATAATTGATATATTTTAAATAAAAAAAAAAGCCCACAGTCTTACGACCATGAGCTTCAACACGTATAAGATACTCTCTATGTGGAGGTAGTTTTCTCCGCATTTTCTTCGGCGAGAGCATCTTCCCCTTCGTTCCCATTATTCCCAGCAGCCTCTTCTCCCCCATTCTCAAGATCAGTAGCAGTGTTCTCCTCTTTAGGTGTGTCATCTTCTCCATCATTAGCAGTTGCCCCGTAGGTAGGTTCAATTTTGTCACTCGCTGAAAAGCTGCCTTTTCCGATTGCTTTGTAACCATTATCAGCGCACTCTTCAATTGCAATCAAAGAAACGGTATTGGCGCCGATTGGTGTCATTTTTTCAATCTGGCTTTCGTCATTGATTGAGACTAAGAACAATTCGTCGGAGACAGCAACAATCATATTTTTAGGAACAATCTCTTCTTTGTTAGCTTCTACAAATTCAAGACTCAATTGCTGAATTTCAAGGCTTGTAACTGCTGCATTTTCTTGGTGCTTCATTCCTAAAGTCAAAGCTCTTACGAGTGCATTTACATTCTTCATAAAACATGTACTTTTAAATGTGAAAAAATAAAAGAACTTGTTTTTCTAAATTAGTTTGTTGGAAAAGAAGCTATAAGCAAACCACTTATAGCTTCTCATAGAATAGATAAATATAGACGAACTTTCTCAACAAAGATAAACTTTTTCTTCGTATTGTGAAAAAAATAAATAAAAAAAGCCACCATTTGGAGGGAAATGGTGGCTTTATACTCGCTATTCTCAATTAGCTGCTTACAATTTCATTTACGAATAGTTAATTATTTTGTTTCACTAAAAGAAAATACTTGGCGATTCTGTTTCAACATATAATCTTTTTGTTTCCTTGTCGAAATTCAAAACCACTGCATCTCCCCATAGTTTAAAAAAGTAGTCCAGTGTTTCCTTTTCTATCATTTCTATATCGGTGGCTTCTGGAATGTAAATGCGATCAAAAATAAAATGTTTTTCATCATTGAGTACATCCCATAAAACTAAAATCTCATTTCCTTTGCTTTCCTTCACCTCGACCTCTAATGAAAATGGAGAAATGGCATCGCCTAAGACAGTCTCTAATACTAATTCATGTGTTCCTACTTCTTGCAATTTATTATAATTGTCTACACTAAAAGGAATCTGTGGTGAGCCAACTGTTCGATTAATCATTTTGGATATGTTTGGAATATCGAAAATTGGTCCATTTGTGATTGATAAGAAAAATGTGTTCATAATTTTAATTTATTTCGTTAGGTGATTTAATAATTAATTTTAAGTCTTTTGAGTAAATATTAATAATAGGAATATCTTTCGTTATAGTTTTAATAGTTTCTTTTTTCAAATGATGAATCTCTAATCCTAATTCTGTTACTTCTACAAATTCCTCTCCAGTTGTTTCTCTCATGACTTTTCTCACAACCAGAGGCTTTTTAACATCTTTCATACTTGTAATTTTGAATTAAAAAAATGGTTTCTTGCTACTCCCCTACTCTATTCCCCAATTTAAAGAATAGTCCTTTTAGTTTTTCTAAAAACTTCAACTCTTCTCGTCCTATTGGATCTTCGTCTAAAAGTGTAACGGACATGTTTCTTAATAATTCATACAGCCGTTTTGGATCTGTATCTGCTAAGATTTTGTCAAATTCGTTTTTAACAATTTTTTCTTGACTTTTCGTTAATGACATAATTTCTGATTTTTGGTTTTTTGAAATAGGTTCTATCCTTCTAAGATAGACCCGATAGTAGTGGTATGGTGGCGGTTGAGACACACGGCCGTGTGTCTCAACATAAGCCACCATAAGAACGGATAGCGGGCCCATGCATTGCGACGAAGCTCCCCACCGTTCTCTCCTATTGGAAATTTATTGTATAGAAATATTTTCGCTCAATTTTATGTTGTCTTAATTTATCGCTCCAATCGTTTTTCTTATACATAAGAACCTTTCGATTCGTTCCCTCTCGATAGCCAACAAGCTCTCTATTACACATACGATTATATACGCTTTTTCGCATCTTTTTATTAAAAGACAAGGTATTGAACAAACTGTTCAATGAGGGAAAATACGCCTTCTCTTCGTCTATACAAACGCCTTGATACTTGAAAAAATATTGAGACATCTTTCTTTAAATTTAAGTAAATGAGAAATATACTCCTTTTTTTCGGTTGAGGGGAGAGATAGGGGAGGGGCTGTTGTTCGCCCCTCCGCTACTCTTTCTGACAACTTTACATTTTCGTTTTTCATCAATCCTTTTTCGCCATATTTTGGCATTGAATCGAATTTTATTTTTGCGAGAAATTGAATAAAAATCAAATAGGTGTTGTAAGCAGGGGAAACGTTCTTGAGAGGTTTGGTATAATTGACCAATTCCAATATTCCCATCTCTGTACCTTCATCGTCGGAGACTCCAGTGTACTTCTCCGAAATAATATGATGTTTTTGTGTATTGGTCTTTGGATCAAGGTGTGAGTATAAGACCGTTTTGATACAGGTAAGGGAATCTATCCACAATTTAATGACAATACTATCCCCAATTTCAGATACATAAGCTTTCATAGGATAACTTTTTAGGTGACAAAATGACATAGAAAAACCGACAATCACAAGACGGCTTTCCTTAAATGTCACTCTAAGAGAAAGTTAGCAATCATATCTGGTGGGATATGAAAACCGTCAAGAATTGTCGGCTATATACAAACACCCAAAAAGGTGTAATTATCCAATAAAATATAAATAGTAGAGAATTGATGATTACTCAACTCTCTTAGAGTGACGCTTCAAAGGTATCACAAATTTTTTGAAAAATCAAAAGAGGAGTGTTTTAATTTTGTGAAACTTTGTTTGTCTTAAACAAAAATCCCGTTCTGGTTAGGAACGGGATTTTTTTTATTTTTTTGTTATTCGATATTTTCTTCTCTCATTATAAATCGGTTCATTCCATTTGCAAACACCGCCATGCCTAGAACAAGTTCCTCGTCCTTCTGAATCGCTAGTCGTTCCATCACAGCATCTTCTTTGATAGCCAATAATGTCTTTTATTATTGGATTTATCTTGTCGTATAGTTTTTTTGCTTCTTCATTATCCAATTCAGCAGCTTCAAAAACTTGAACAATAGCATCTTCTTTCTTTTTTAGTTTCAAAAGGCATTGTCCTTTTATTAAATAAATATCGCTCTTGAACTGACCTGTTATGTTACTTAAAGCATCTAATTCTCTAATTGACTCTTGATATTTTCCCATTTTTTTCAAAACAATTCCCTTTTTCAATTGAGCTTCATAGTTTTCAGGATATATTAAAAGCGCACTATCTAAACCTACTAATGCTTGTTTGTATCTTTTTCTTTCAGAATTTTTCGTTGCTGTATCAAAATATACTTGCGAGCTATCTTTTTTTGCTTGAATCGCTAATCTACTTTTTTCTGTTTCTAATCTGATTCGTTCATCTTCTATTTTTTTATTTTCTGCGTCTACTTTTTCCTTTGCAATTCTTTCCTTTTCTTGTTTTTCATGGTTCAAATTGCCTATATATGCTATACCAAATAACAATAAGAACACTATTCCTGCAATCTTTAATTTTCTTTTATTCATAATAAATGAGGTTAGTTAAATAAAGCATAAATATACAAAAAAATATATTTAAGGAGAGAAGGGTGGGAGCTTCGTCGTGGCGCATGGTCCCGCTATCCGTTCTTATGGTGGATACATTCCCACCATACCACTACTATCGGGTCTATGTTGGGAGGTTTTTACCTTTGCAAAAAAATCCTTATATTTACATCATTCATTCATCAAAAGTATATTATTATGAAAAAGATATTTTTATTGATTTTATTATGTATATCTGTAGGCTGTAACAAAGAACAAAAAGAGTTAGAAGCCTGTCAAGAAGCCCTCTTAGGTAAGTGGGGATTCTGGCTTATAGCGGAATTAACAGAGACTGATTTAGAGATTTACTATGAAGAAGGTGATTTTAGCTTTTTTTATAAAAAAATCAACTAAAAGAAACTAAAAAAGCCCCATTTACAAGTTTGTAAATGGGGCTTTTTTCATTTCACTTAAACATTAAAGTAATAACCTCTAATAGATCTGCATTGATACCGACTTCCCAAGCTGCTTCGTCCGCAGCCGCCAATTCCTCTTCCTTCTTCACAATTTTATGAGAAGAAACATCCAAGTTTCTAACAATTTTATCAAGATTTTTAACTCCGATTTCTTCAATGTTTTCTTTTAGGCTCTTATCAGGGTCCAAGTATCGAAAAGATGCTTTACCTGTAAGATTAGCCAATGTAGTTTGGTCTGGCATGGTCTTTAGTTTATTCCCAATGTGGGAAGATTACAGAATTAAGAAAAAGTTCTATTTTCTGCCCAAAACTAAAGATTCTATAGATTGTATATATGTTGAGTGTCAAGCACTTAGAATCTTGGCAAAAGTTTTGGACTAAATCAGTTGTGTCTATCTGTTTCCGATGATAAAAAAAGGGTACAGGGTTAGTAGAACTACCTCTATATAGCGACCAAACTATATACACTTGCTACAATAAAGGCAGGTGAGGAGAGGAGTTCTACGCCCTGTACTTTATTGTAAACATCGCAAAATTTAAGGAATGAATCCTTTATTGAAAAGTATATATTAGTTGGTCGCTAATGACGTGAAATTAATAAATACATTTTAAAATATAAAATATTTAACAAATGATTTAACTGATTTCACAATACGAAAAAAGCCAATACAGAAGTATTGACCTTTTTTTTCAAATAACAAATAGAAAAGCCAAGAGCGTCAAAACGTAAATTTTGATTCTCTTGGCACATTACATTTTCGTAACAAATATACTGAATATCAGCCACATATCAAAATATACAAAAAAATCCTGATCTTTTGGGAGACCAGGATTAATTACCTTAACCAAAACTATTATGAAAAACATTTACGTTTAAAGATACAAATTATTTTCGTATTGTGAAATGTTAGTTAATAACTTTTTTTTGGTAATATTCGTTAATTGTGTTTATTTGGTCATTAGCGTTTATTGAATATTGGTTTGTATAAATCAATTACGACACGCTCTATAACATTTAATTCTGATACTTCACACTCTATAACCTTATATGAAGAAAAAGTTTTAGTCTTTTCTTGTACGTGTCTGCCTATTCTACCCAAAACATTAATAGATTGCCCAACATATACAACTTTACCCACTTCATTAAATAGCTTGTAAATTCCTATAATGTTTGTATTACTTGTTTCCTGCTGAGGAAAAGAAAAGTCATTCCCCTCTATTATATTCTTTAATTGTTCTGTAATTAGAGACTTGTTTGAACCAGAAACATTAACACCTTCAACTAACTTTGTTGCTTGTATATGAATTTGAATTAATTGCATTTTTTGGATTTCATTAACTGGTAACTTGGATTTTTCATCCCAGTCTTTAGGATATACCTTTGTTGAAATCTTTATTCTTTCATTATTTTGATAAATACATAAATTAACGAGTCCAACAGTATTCGGTCTTTTTTTGCTAGTATCTAAATATAAATTAACACTCATGTAAAAAAATTTAGTTATTAAAAAATACAAAACGCTAATATTATGTATATGCTACTGCCAAACACAAAGCCTGGCAGAAGCAGACACATACACCTATTCATTAGCATTTATGCCCTTCGTTGTATCTGGAAATTGTAGCAAATTCATTTAAGATGTTTTCCAGAGTTTTTTTATAATAGGCATAATCTTCATTTTTTACAAAAATTTCTACATCTCTATAAACTAAATATGCCAAATCGTCCTCCTTTTTTATAGCAGAAGCAATCTTTATGCTATCAACATCTTTTATATGAAACGGATGAATCTCTTTCATTCCATGTTCTCTTAATATGAATATGTTTTTTGGTCTATATATTTTTACATATTCCCGACCTCCTATGTTTATTTTATCCATGTTTTTGATTTTAATATAATTACATAATGAATAAATGTATCTGTCTATATTTCGCTACGCTCCATACAGCAGATACATTTATTCATTATGTGTTATTTACTTTTGGCGATTTTGGTCTTTAGTTTCTTGAGAACCAGAAAGAACTGAAGTAGGCTTTTCATTTTCATTATAGACGACATCATCTTCTGTTTTCAAAATCACCTTACCACTTTGGGCAACATAGATTTCTTCAACCTCTGATCGAGGTTCACTGTCCCATACATAAAAGACATTAGCATCTTTAGGGAGCGTTTGTAACTGTTCAATTACTTGTTTTACATTCATATCTCTTAATTTAATAGATAATTGTTATTATAAGTTCTTCTTATCTCTCCTTTTTGAGACAATACATCTATTGCTGTATACAATTCAGGATACCCTGTATATTTTGCAGCTATTCCGATGTTGCGAAGTTGTTTGTTAGCTTTACTCAGCAAAACGAGTATAGATGTTTCCTTCTTTTTTTTCAAGACTTTAGTAATGGCGATCACCGCTAATTTGTCTGGTATTTGATGGTGTTTTTTGGTTTTAAACATTTGGTTTATTTTTAAGTTTCATAAAATATATTCATAACCTGATAAAGTGATGATACAATAACCATCTTTTAATCCAGGTACATCTTTCTCTATATAAATGATTTTTCTTTCATAACGTGCCTTCATTTCTATGATAGTGAACTCAATAATATCTCCAATCTCATAATCAAGATTCTCACAAATAACAAATGGTTTTATACCACCGTAATATCTTTGTGCATCAACTTGTTTTATTTTTAGTTGATGTCTTTTTTGTTTTTTTATAGAATTCATTGTTTGGTTTTTAGTAAAACTATAATCTAATTTTGTAAATAATTGATTGGCTTCTTCTAATGTGATTTCTCCTAGTGAATAACGCCATATTATATTAAAAAGACTCATAACTCTTCAAATTCAATATCTTCAATAATCTGTTCTTTGCGTTTCAAAAAAGTTTCCGCTTCATCCACAGTTACCCGAGAAACAATGACGGGCTTATCATTGGGTTGAGGTGAATCATAGAAATGATCCATCCTCAGAAATTCATCGAAGTACATATCACAAACCTTTCTAAAGTAGTCAGATTTATTACCGTGCAACATTTTTTCTCCTTTTAGATTTACGAATTTTCTTAGTTTTCTTCTTATAATAATTATTGAAAATCAAATCATTCATCTTCAACCATTCTTTACCTTTTTCAGTCAAGAAATACCACATTTCCATTTTTTCATTCACATCATCACTTCCATAATAATTGATTTGTCTATCAAGCATTCCATGATAATGGAAATAGCGAAAGTTTGAACGAATCGTTGATTCTAAAAAGTCATATTTTTCAAGTACATTTAACAATGTTCTTTTACAAGCAACTTTCTGATTTCTGATTTCAAGTAGAAGTATAATTTGTTTTCTGGTAACAATTACTTGTTCCATGTCCTTATTAGGATCATTATATCTTGATTCCATATATTATTTTGTTTTTAGGTTATTAAATTAGTTCCAACGATTTTTTAAGTGAGAATAAGGTTTATTAGGGTCATTGATATACTTATTCATATAATAGCTGTAATAAAGAAACTTATCAATTCCCCACGATAGGAGAGCTAAGACAGGAGGAACGATTAAAAATTTCATAGCAAATTTAGAGTCAAACCACCACCAGACCACCAGACAAATAATAAATAGAATAGCTTGTATAGTCCAAGCCAGATATAAACAACCATAGTATGTCGTGTGGTTCTTAACTAACCACTTCTCGTAGTTTTCAATCTCTACTTTGTAGGTTTTATTGTTCATTTTTATAAATTTTCGGAGTTATTGAATGATTGAAATAATGTTGTTTGTTTATTAGTTTCGATTTCGTTTTTTAGTTCACTATGCAAATCAACAAAACACTTAATTTTATAAGCAGCTTGTTGAATTGTCATTTGTTTTTTTTCGACCTTATTAGAATATACACGTATTCGCATTTTCATCTCAACAACCAATTCTTTTAGCTGCTGCACCTTAGTTGTTGGACGGTGGGCTTTTACCGCCTCTCTAATTTTTGCATCTGTAGTCATATTAAAAATTTGATTGTAAAATAATAAGCTCACCATCTTCATTGATGGCAGTACCTTCGTTGTCTTGATATAAGCACAGGTCAAGCAAATCCCATCCCTGTTCGATTCGTTCAGGCGTTTTGACCTCTTCTAAGATATAAGACAAGGAACAGTTGTGACCAATAAGATCAAGGTCATAGCCCTTCATTTCCCATAACTGGTAAGGAGTTCGCCCTCTTTTGTCAGGTTTTCCCAAATCAGGATACAGTACAATAGGGTAGCCCATTAGTGGCTCAAACTTTTTGTGGTTGATTCCATTAAGCGCACCCGTCGCCATCCAAATATATTCAGGGTAAAGAGCCGACATAATCACAGCCGTTTTTTCAGATTCTACGATAGCGATTTCCTGTGTTTTTGGAGCATTGCGAATTTGATGTATACCAAAGAGACATTGGGCTAAATTGTATTTTCCTTTCTCGTGCATCCAATTGATAAAAGGTCGCCCTTTTTCCTTTAATCTTTTACCTGTAACTGCATTGTAGACCATCACTTTCCCACCTCTTATTTTTAAGTGCTGATCGACCTGCCAAAACACCGTGGCATTTAGCCACTTTTCACTTATTCTAAGATAGGGTCTATGTTCCTCATTCCACAGGTAAATATGGCTACTTGTGCCGATGCGAAACCGATTAAAAAGCTTTTTGGTAATCTGTTCACCAAAGAGCAAAAGCAAATATTTATAAAAGTTGTTATATTCATAGTTGTCAAAAGTATATTTCACAATACCAGGATCTGTATAGGATATAGGAGTTTTTTTAATTTGTCTATTCTGATACATTGGCAACAGCGAATTTTTGAACTGGTCAAAAGAAGGGTTGTCCCGAAAGTAGTCTTTAGGCCCATAGTGATACCCACAGTTATTTTCTCGATCACATTTTCCAACCTGCTCATGTAAGTATTCTTCTGTCTCATTATTTTTGTACTGAACCATTCGCTTTTGGTTACAATTAGGGCAGTGGGATTTCTTAGAAGAACGGTCTAAGCTGTATTTGTATGTAGGGGGCATATATATATACTTTTCTGACACCTTGACCTTCTTGACCTTCTTGACCTTCTTGCCTGCAAATAACTGATAATCAAACATTTAAGAACTTACAAGAGGGTCACAAGAAGTCCAAGAGGTTCAAAAAAACGGTGTTTTATGGGAAAAAACAGGATTAAATAGTGTTTATTGATATGTAACTGCTTTTTGGGACAAAAAGCATACTAAAAATGACCTTCTTGACCCTCTTGTGACCTTCTTGACAAGTCGCAAGTAACTGATTAACAACAAATTACAACTAAGAAGGTCAAGAAGGTCAAGAAGTCCAACGGCTCAAAACAAGGGTTATATTATAGGCACTTGCTATATAGCCCATATGATACCTTTTCAAATAACTCCTTTTCCCTTAAAAGGCGTTTAACGGTACTAACACTCATTTGAAATTCCTCTCCCTTTTTACAGGCTTCAGCCGTAGTAAATTCTTCATTTAAATTTTTGTACCAATCCGCTTTTGATTTCATCATATTATCCAATGGAGAGTTAAATTCAATCTTTGTTAAAACCTTAAAAAAGGTTTTACGAAAATATTCTGCCAATTTAATAGCCCTTTCTAATGTAATTTTATTTATTTCAAAATTGATTTTGTCTAACTCTTCTTCATGTACAGCAATATCTAGTAGTTCCAATATCAAAGCAAAACGATAACAATAAGCTCCTAATTTTTTATAAAATGACATAACGAAATCGGCATTTGCCTCATTTATCAAATCAACATTACGCTTATTCCATTTTTTATAGAGTTTTTTTGCCTCTTTTCCTAATTTTACATCTATTGTAGTTCGATTCTCAACCTCTATTTTATCTTGTACTTCATTTCTCAATCCATATAACCGATTTACAAATTTTTCATATTGTTCAAAGACTTTCTTTGGTACATCAATATCTGTATCATATTCCATTTTTTTCTTGTCTGGATAGGCAAATAATAAGCGAGCAAAAAAACCGTTATCCATTTTTCCACCAACAGAAATATTAGCAAGTAATTTTGGCTGTATTCCACCAATAATTGATACTGAATTTCTCTTTAGAAAGATTGTATCTTTGGTCGCACGATTAACTTTATGCCTTTTTCCATTCCAGTTTTTGAGCCAATACTGCTCGTCAGCACCTTTTCTATATTGATTCATAGATCGCATAAAGCCGTCAAACTCGTCTTGGTGTGCAATCAAACCTTTAGGATTTCGAGACATTGCCATTGAGACACTCTCAACCGTTAGATCTGCCATTAGTAAATCTTTTCTGAAAGGTTTCTTTTTTGTACCTGACATATCCGCATCCCACATTGCAATTTCCTCTAAATATTCTTTATGATATTCTTCTTCTTTTTTATATAAAGGAGCAAGACAATGATCCATTACAGGACTTTTACCGACAGAAGAATCTCCCACTAGAACAGAGTATAAAATAGGAGGAGCATAATATCCATTTTTTACTTTGAGTCTAAAGTCAGTTCCAATTGATCCAGCAAATGTTGTCATCATGCTTAAACCGAAAAACGAAATAGGTAGATTATAGGCCTCATTAAATGCTAATATAATTTCTTGTACTGGTTTAGGGAAAACCTCAAGGGGAAAAACACAAGATTCTTTTTGGTTAATAGGTTTCTTTTTTGGCTTTTTCGATTTAGATCTATCTTGATCTAATTTCTTCTTGATAGTTGTTGAAGCTTTAGCTTTCGTCATGCTTAAATATTTAGGCTTCTCACATCAATAGATATGCTATAAACGAATAGAATTATTCGTCAGGAGGAGATGTGAAAATGTAATGTAAAAAATGTAATGTAAAATCTGGAGAACAATGAAAGTGGTATTAACCTGTAGCTGAAACAAAATTTCGTGCTAAATATTGATTTCTTATATTCTGGATAAAATCATTTAGCATATCTTCTTTTGCCTCAAGATAAATTTTAAAGAGTTCCTCTATTTGAAGATTTTTGCGCTTTGTGTTTTTTTTCAAACATTCTCTAATAGTATAAGCAGTATAGCCTTTTCCTATATTGAACTTTAACTCTCTTGACATTTCTGCCATAAGTTTATAATCATTCATTCCAATCTTTTCACGATAAGGAATATTTAATTTATTATATGTAGATTTTTCTTTCATAATAAGAAAACAATTTTTAATTTTGTAACACATTGTTTCACAAATGTAAAACAATAAAGTTTACAATACAAAGAAAATTACAATAAAATTTTACAATATGAAAAAAGATACAGAAAGAAAAAAGGAGTTTTCACCAGAATATTTAGCGTTTATTGAACGCTTTTGGATATACGTAGAAAGCTTAGGAATCTATCAAAGTAATTTAGCTGACAAATGGGGACTGAATAATTCAGAGATGACTCACTATAAGAATAAGACAAGAGGCATGTCTATGGAAAAATTCTTGCAAGTGATGTTGAAAGAAGATGACTTTCCACTAAAATATATAATGTATGGAGAAGGCGAGGAACCCATCAAAAAAATTCCTGGAAAGAAAGGTGATCCCATTAAAAAATTAGAAGAAAAAATAGACGATATGAATCAAAGGCTGGAGCTAGCCGAAAAAGAAATAAAGAAACTCAAAAAAACTAGAAAATAATTTTGTAATCGAGGAAGAGAATAATGCGCCAATTTTTTAAAAAACACCCGATTGAAACAATCTGAAACAAAAAACTTATTTATAGGAACATAAGTTACTGTAAATCAACGTTTTATTTTTTCAGTTGAAACAATCTGAAACATAAATTAGTGTAAAAAACAGTATAGTCCATACTGTAACTAATTGATTATCAAGGAATAAGTAATATGGTCTCGATTCCCACCTTCGGTACAGTAAGCCTCAACGAACTTTTTTTGTTTGTTGGGGCTTTTTTTATTGGTTTAATTAGCTCACAGGATTTTATAGGAAACGGTAAAAACACTATATTTAGAAAGCAGT
>Ga0209186_1000278_pt1 | contig 42532 bp, 21 predicted proteins | sample SidtaG_FD_187426 | JGI IMG/M metagenome (GOLD analysis project Ga0209186, IMG submission 187426) | Marine algal microbial communities from Sidmouth, United Kingdom - Sidmouth_Male2 metaG (SPAdes) (version 2) | ecosystem: Host-associated > Algae > Red algae > Unclassified | place: Sidmouth...
CACATATAGGCTTTGTAAGTCTGTTCTGAGTAATTCCGCATCTTCAAATAGTTGGAATACTGGTCTAATAGTTTTTGCTTTTGAGTCATCGCTATTCTGTTTTTTATAGTGATTTGAATAACTCAAAACTAAGTGATCGGGGTTAAATATGCAAGGGAATTTATGATGCTTAGTGACCACAAACAATTGATATAGAAACAATTATGTTCAACGTCTCCGATATGCGGCGTGGCTGGTGGCGTGTTTGCCTGGTGCGTTTGCTAAACTGCCAGTCATGATCGTCATATCGATTATTAGTGACTGTTTTTAAGTGTATATCTTCTCTATGATCATTTTTCAGAATTAAACGATTTATTCATCTTATTAAGCTCTTGTATTTCATTCTGAAAGGTTATAAAAATATTATGCTTATGAATTGATTTGTGCTAAAGTTAATATTTATGTTCATTTTACCCAATGAGCTTTATAATAAACATTGTCTTGAAGATGGACCAAGGAAACACCCATAAAATTACTTATCAGTATACCTGGCATGACCTGAAATCATCTTTGAATCAACAGCTTATCAACACCAAGCGATCCTGTTTCCTTGTCTATTATTTGTACGATATATAATCCCGCAGGTAGAAATTTGATGTCGATTGTTGTTTTTTGATCTAGTAGATTTTGCGCCATCATCAACTGTCCTTGTAAGTTAAACAGGCGTACAGCAACCAGTTTGGCTTCCTGCATTACTAAGTCGATTTGTGTATTTGCTGGATTGGGAACAATTTGAATGATCGAATTTTTAAAGGGTAAGTCTACAGTAGAGACGGGCGTGTCAAAATCCAGTGTTAATACAATCGGTAAATGGTCCGACATGTGATAAAGTGACCTTAGCAACTCATAAGATATATTATTGAAGGTCGTACAGTCAATCAAATCTTGGTTGTAGCATGTTCCATTATTTCCCAGTGCTAGATAACTGTTGTTTTGGTACGAAGCTCGCGTGTTTGGATTCATCAATTGATCGGACAGCAAGACAAAATCAAATCGATCGTCTACGCCACCACCAGAACCGTCGCTTAAAGCTGATAGTCGCGTTGATTGGGTAAAAATTTCTGTATTCGGAAAATTGGAATTGCCCCAACCCGGCATATTAATCGGATCGTGTAAAGTATTGGTTCCATTGGCACTGAGCAATGATTGGTAGGCAGGTTCGCCGCTGTAATATACGTTGAAATCTCCTGCGACAACAATATTACTATTAGGCGGTAATTGTGAAACATGATTCATCAACACTTGAACCATGGAATGCCTTATTTGCTCATTGTTAAACCCTTGCGATGATTTAAGGTGCGTCACATACGTATGCAAAATTTCGGTAGAAGGTGTACCATCAGCCTCCAATATCCGTAATTGGAAATAATTGACATCTCGATAAGGTGTTACAATTGCCTGTTCACTGATTAGATCAAAAACGGAATCATTGTAAATCAGATTTTGCTGTAAGCGCCAACTGTTTGATGGGTTAGAGACTTGAGGAACATAAGTTCCAACATCATACCCGCCAAATAGTGAATTCAGTTCTTGTACAATATTTAGCAATCCTTGCTCACTCTTCAACTCTTGCAGTAACAACAAGTCCGGTTCGTAGAAATCGAGTATTTTACTTAAGGTATCAATCCTATTAACCATTTGTCCTTGCGGATAATTCAACACATTGTAACTCATGATCTTGATATCGCTTTGCGCAAAACTAGATGCTCCATAAATCACAAACAAAAATAAAATCAGATACTTTTTCATAAACTCGTTAGTTCTAAGGTCCTACAACGCCATTAAAAATGGAGATTGTTAATTCATTATAAAGATAAAGATTTTGAGGAGATTCCTAGTAATAATGAACAGTTCATTCCCTAGTGCTCCAATCATAAAATTTAGAACACCACTCCTACTGCTTTGTTGATAAATTATAAGTAAAATTCATTTTCAGTCAATAATGTTATCTTTGGGAATCAACCCCAAATTGTCATTAGAAATTGGCTAAACTTGAATTTTACAGCTTATTTTTTATAAAATACCGTCTAAATTTAGAAAGATGAAAGTACTGCTGTCGTTAGTAGTTTGTGTATTCTTTTACGTTCCATTTACAGGTGCTAATACAATAGTAGTGGCGAATACTAATGATGCTGGGACAGGCTCTTTGCGAGATGCCATTTCTAGTTCGAATAATAGAGATACGATTCGATTTGATCCCAATATCCTTTCCCTAGGAAGCGATACCATTAAATTGGTTTCAACTATTAATATTAATAAGAATTTAGTAATCATTGGAGTCTATCATAACACTGCCGCTTTGTACATAAGTGGAGACAACAGTTTTCAAATCTTTAATGCGGATTTAAGTAATGTGAATAATCCAACACCAAAAGAATTAACCATTGATAGCTTACGATTTATTAAAGGGAGTTCTGCTGCTGGTGGCGGAGCCATAGAATTTAGGGGACGTGATTTAACTGTGCGTAATTGTACTTTTAGCAACAACACGTCAACTTTTGGAGGAGCCATTCTCTCCTTACTATCTTATGGGGATGTAACAGTTAATGCGTGTGTTTTTACTTTAAACTCCGCTACCAGTTTTGGGGGAGGTATTCATTCAGAAGGAGGCGTAATTCTAATCGATTCTGACTTTAGTGATAACGATGCTTTAAGAGGCGGGGCAGTATTTTCAACTAGGAGAATGTCCATTGATAACTCAAGGTTCCTTGGTAATACCGCTATAGAAAACGGAGGGGCCGTTAATTTATCATCAAATACGTCGACTGCTTATTATCCAATTGGGGTGACTAATTCTACTTTTGAGAATAACGCCGCAGAATTTGGAGGGGCAATTTATGCCTATTTTTACAATACTGAAGTCGATTTAAATATTGATAATTCTACTTTCAATAACAATCATGCGGTCTGGTCTGGAGGTGCTATTTCTGCTTCCTCTACTTGGTATAAATCAAGTATTAACCTTAACAATTCTAGTATTACTAACAATACAAGTGCTGCCGCTGCTGCTGGAATTCAGTGCACTACCGTTAATGAAAAAGCGACTGTAGTTGTAAACAACTGCTTGGTGGATAACAATGTAGCGACTGGGATCGGTGGAGGAATTTCAGTTACAACGGCTACTGGTGTTTCTGTAGCAGCGGACACCGCCTACCTGAAAGTTACGAATTCTGAGATTACGAATAACGCAGCGTCAATAGGTGGAGGACTTAGTTGCAGGGGCACAGGTGGCGCATCTGGTTCAAGTTATCTGTTGGTTGAGCATTCTCTTATTGCTAACAATATAGCCACTTTAGACGGAGGAGGAATTTATAATTTAGCTTCCGCTTCAAATGACTTAGGTTTCTACCCTGCTAATGCCAAGACGATCATCAATTATTCTACAGTTAATAATAATCAATCAGGCGAAAACGGTGGTGGTCTTTTTTCGAATTCCTTTTCAGCAGCCTCCAACGCGACTTCGAAATCCTTAATATTTGTAAATCAATCTACTTTTACAAATAATACAGCAGTAGATGACGGTGGAGCCATTGGCAATTATTCTCGAAATAACGGATTTTTATCGTTCAAATCAGGTATTGCTGTTGCTGTTGTTAATTCCACCATCTACAATAATTCTGCGACTAATGGCGGCGCAATTTCTTCTAAGTTTTCTTCCTATTCGAGCGCTTCTGATCCTGGTGCTATGGCTGCTCAATTTACTAGTAGTATCATCGCGCTCAATGGCAATAGTGACATCTATGCAGCGGATAGTATTGCCTCCTTAGGGTATAACATCTTTAGTGAGGCAACAATAGCGGGTTCTATTGCTACCGACCAAATGCAGGTCGATTCTGTTGCCTTAGCACTAGGAGAATTACAGCTAAATGGGGGCATCACGCCTACCCTTTTACCGAGCATAGCAAGTGTAGCCATCAATGCAGGAACCCCTTCAGATACTGTGGCTGCTCAAAACGTTCCAGTAATAGGAATCCGTGATGTCGGTGCTGCCGAACACATCAATATCATGAATGTTATTGTTTGCGATAGTTTTGTGGCTCCTAGTGGTAATAACATCTACTATACTTCAGGTTTTTACACCGATACGCTTGTAGTGAATGGCGTAGATAGTTTGGTTTACATTAATTTAAGCATTAGCAATGCTTTTTCAAGCTTAATGGCGACAATCTGTACTGGAGAAACTTATGTCTCTCCTAGTGGTGGCCTGTATACTATTTCAAGTAGTTTCATGGATACTATCCCAAGTTATTTAAATTGTGATTCCATTATTTCGATTTCTTTAGTGGTTCTTAACGAAAGTGTTTCTTCAATCGATACACTAGCCTGTTCTAGTTACACTTCTCCTAGTGGCATATTATACGAAATTGCTGGTGTTTATCAGGATACAATAGTAAATGCTGTAGGATGTGATAGTATCATTACGATTAATCTGTCGTTAGGCAATAGCAGTAATGCTATCATCGAAGCCGCCTGTTCTCAATATACGGCTCCTAGTGGAAGTGTATACCACGCTTCAGGCATCTACCTCGATACTATTCCTAATGCGATAGGCTGTGATTCGGTAATTACCATTGACTTAACAATTCTATTCCCTTCGACTGCAATCGATATTCAAGTAGCTTGCGGGTCGTATCTCTGGATTGATGGGAACACTTATACGACTAGTAATGACTCTGCTACCTATACTTATCCTGGTGCTGCTTCAAATGGCTGCGATAGCCTAGTCACGCTCAATTTGACAATAGCTACAATAGACGTAAGTGTCACTTCAACAGGGTCTAGCCTTATGGCCAATGCGGCAGGACTTAGTTATCAGTGGTTGGAATGTGACAACAACTATGCTGTGATTGCTGGTGAAACAGGGCAAAGTCTCTTACCTTCTGCCAGTGGTCTGTTTGCTGTTGAGGTGAGCTCTGGCGTATGCACTGATACCTCTGCTTGTATTCCTTTTGTATTGGTGGGGCAAGCAACTACTCCTATGTTAAATGAAGTCTCTATTTATCCAAATCCTAGTACGGGTGTAGTGTTTATTCATTTAGGGGATTTGCGCAACGTCTCTATTAAAGTGTTTACTGTGAGCGGTCAATTGGTTTATGGTGCGGAGCATATCACTCAACCTATTTATCAGTTTGAGCTCAATGAGATTGGGTCGGGGGTGTATTTTGTGGAGATAGCGCGTACAGAAGGGCAACGACGGCGATATAAATTGGTAAAAGAGTAAGGTGGATTGACTGTTTTAGTTCCATCTGCGTCTTACCACCACAGCGCCAATCTTTTTTCTATACACCAACTATTCAATTATCACCTTTCCGGAATATGTCATATCTTCTTGTAGGATGCGGTAACTATAGAACCCGGTTGGCAAATCTGTTAATTTCAATGCGTTGTCTGTGAGCTGTTGACTGATGACGCGCTGCCCACTTGCGTTATAAAGTTCTACTATAGAGGGTGCGGCAGACTCAGGTAACTCAAAATACAGGATTTCTGTGGTCGGATTGGGGTAAGCAGAGATCTCCTTTATGTCATGATAAACAGTTTCCGCACTTGCAGGAACCACATCTGACCAATAGAAGGTGCCGGTTGCGTTTTGCACAAACTGACCGGTATACGTGTCAAAATAATCATTTGAAAGAGTTAATATCTGGTGACGACATTGACTTTCTGGTAGTGTAGTAACTAATAAGGCATACGGGTAATTATTATCATAAGTATACGCTTGTACATAATCATAAATCCATGTTTGGGTAGGTAAATCCCAATATAAAACTTCCATATCGGTTAAATTGCTAACCTGATCAATTTGCTCTACAATTTTCATATATGGTTCCCAGCCGCTACTAGTCCAAATGAAGTCAACTATTGTTCTACCGGAAGGCGAATAGGTAAGGTCTATTTTAGCTTCATTTTCCCATAAAATACCATCATAGGATTTTTCTTCAAGGTGTTGGATAATTTCATTATTCGAATTATAAGAGTAATTTATTTTTAAATAAGGAACCAAATTCGATACACCACTTTCATATTTGTAATGTATCTCAGAAGTCAGTTGATTACCACTATATGTGTAAACTTTTTTAGTAGGATCCCCCCATTGTGACAAAATCCATTGATGATTTACAATTTCTGCTATCTGACCAGAGGTATTATAAACGATTGAATCCTTATTATGATACACCCAAGCTTGAGAAAGGATATCGAAAAAAAATCTTTCAATATTAACATTTTGATTGTTACTGTTGAATGTACCTAGTATTTTTTGTCTTTGTGAAAAATCATTGGCGACTGGATGCCATTCAAAGTTCTGTTTTACCTCAATTAGGTTACTGTTGTTGTCATAAAAATATTGATAGTTATTTTCAAGCTCCCATGCTGAAGTAGAAAGAGGTCTTTTATATGTTTTTTCTTCAACTATTCTGAAAGCTGCATCATATTCGAAAGTTGCTTTTGCGTCCGTTAGAACATTATAAGGGTCTGGGCCAAGGAAGTATTATTATACTGTCAAGCTGTTTAACTGGAGTTTCTTTTAGCATTGGGGAAGAAGTTTCGTGTCCCGGCACTAAATTTAATATTGTTTCATTTACCGCTTCAAAAGGCATATGAGGTTCCAGAAAAATGATTTGACCGTTCAAAAATGAAGTCAAAAACAGTAGCAAAATCAGTTCAAATATTTTCATGTTATAATTGTTAATTATTATGTTTTATATTTCAACTAATATAGTATAATCATTTCATTCTTTATGATTATTATTCTTTTTATTTAAGATCAAAATGATCCTCATTTTTTATCTGAAGGGATAGCAGTTCAATATTCAACTTCTGTTTCCGATCTAACGATTTTGCTTTATTGGATAAGAACAATTGAAACTCTTTAAACTCTTTTGTAGTGACGTTCATTGGAGTGGTAATCGTACCTTTATTAGGTTCAATATTTTTATTATTCTTACTCAATGTTCGCTGTAATTTTCACCAATTAATTGATTCTATTTTTATTCCATTTTCTATTTTAAAAAGAAATTATATCTTTTTGTTGTAAACATCGATTCTCCACTCTACTGTCTTAGGGAAAATTTTGACTATTTTTTTATTAGTCCCTAATTTGTTAGAAACCCAAAGTTCATATTCATTACTTTCTACTTTCTCTGTTACTACGAATAATTTATCTGTTAATTCTCGTCTTTCTATTTTCTCATTATTGGATAATAGATAATTTTCGGTATTGAAATCGATTCTCTCCAATCTTTCATTGTATGCACTTTCGTAAAAATAAAATATTATGTTTTTTATCTTCCCAATATCAAAAAAATAAGAAAGCTTTTCATGTTCGATTTCATAAATTGCTAAATTTGAAATTCTATCTTTTTGAATTTCTTTTCTTCTTTTTGTAATTCCAGTTTTAGTTTTTATCTCTGCGTACAAAAGATTAAAATCTCTTTCATAAGAGAAATCTACAAAATCGAAGTTGTCTTTTAACCCCATTTTACTTTTTAATAGATTATATAATTTTCTTAAAATTCAATTATTTGGATTTTCTTTTTCTTATGACATAAACTTAGTATTAAATGTCATGAAGTACTAATATAATATAAAAACAATAATCGCACACCCAAGTAGATTTGCCCCAATCCAACCCTTTTACTTCATTCAAAGTTAAAATCACCCACTAAAAAGTTAAAATCCGACACATCTCCTATACTTCGAACAGTTTTTACAGAAATTACGCATTTAACCCTTAAATTGCAGGTGATATCAGTTTTAAAATCACATCCAGACATGAGCAACGGGGTTATATGGAACTTAGTTTTGCTGCTACTACCAGTCAATCTGATCTTAGGACAATCCATCTCCGGACAGATCTCAGACAGCAGTACACAGCAACCAGTCCCCTTCGCTAATATCTATATTCAGAATACAGCAGTTGGTACAATAGCCGACAATGACGGCAACTTCAATCTCCAATTGAAATCAGATACGAGTGTCATGCTTGTTGTATTAGCCATTGGTTATGAGAAATTCGCCCAACGCTACGCTCCTAATGACGGCCTTGTTAAAATAACACTGCGTCCCGCCACTACAGGTTTAAGTGATGTAGTAGTGGAAGGCAATAAGAAAGTGCCGAAAGACACCGCAGCCATCCGCCTTTATAGACGCGTTGTGAAAAACAAACCCCTCAACAGTATTGCTGCTATCCGTTCTTACTCCTTCACAGAATATGACAAAACATCATTCACAATCATCAATGTAAAGGATGGGATCATCAATAGGCAACTCCTGAAAAGAACGGCAGTAATTCGTGATTATATAGATTCCACAGCCAATGGCACTAAAGTACTACCAGTATTACTAAGAGAACGGATTAGAGAAGTCAATTTTACTGCTAATCCAATAAGAAAAAAAGTATTGCTGACGGCAGAACGATTTGATGGTGTTGAAGATTATTATAAATGGCAAATAACGGAACATTTGTTTGAAGAGATGGATATCTATCAAAACACCATTCGAATTCAAAATAAAGGTTTTATCAGCCCTTTTGCTAACAATGCGCTGCCTGTATACAAATATTTCATAGCAGATACACTGGTGATCCAAGAAGCGCAATACATTGTCTTGGAATTTACCCCTAGACGTAAAAGTGACCTTGCGTTTTCTGGTTCCGCAATCATTCACAATGAAACTGCTGCGATTTACAAGGTCGATGTAAGGCTTATTCCTCAAGCCAATCTCAATTTTATTGCAGGGTTAGAGTTACAGCAAGAGTACACACAAATTAGCGATTCCTGGATTAAAAAAGAGGAAACATTTGGGGTTTATCTTAACCTTACCAACAACCGTAAGCATCAGAATATTAAGATTGTACAAGCTAAAAAAAGAACCAACATCAGCACCAATAAAGACATTGAACCAACAGTCTTCAGCGGGCAAACATATCAAATGGAAAAAGGTGCTTGGTACAGAGATCCTAAGTACTGGGACACCCATCGCCCTGCAGCACTGACATCTCAAGAGTCTGGAATCGCTCAAATGCTAGACACGATCAAGCAAACACCTCTTTATAAACAATCCTTTTGGTTGGCTCATGCAATCAGAACGGGCTATCTTGGCGCTGGCCCAATTGAAATAGGCCGCTGGGAATCCCTGTATAGCTGGAATGCCATTGAAGGTAATCGGTTCAATCTAGGCATCAAAAACAACAGATTCCTTTTCAATCAGCGATACCACTTCAATACCTATCTCGCTTATGGTGATAAGGACAAACTCCTTAAGTATTACTTTTGGAATGAATGGGCCATCAACAAGCTCGATCGCCCGCTCTGGAACGCTATTGGTGGCTACTATCGATTTGACTGGTCATTTGACTACAATCATAACAGATGGTGGTCTTATGACCGTATTTTCCAGTCCATAGGGAGAATTGGCAATCCCCTAAACACATTATTCCTTATCAGAGAAGGCAATGTTTATTTCGAGCAGGAGATTGTCAATGGGATCTTTGGACGTGTGGCGACCACCCATAAAACCGTTTACTCTTGGCCCAGCTCCTACCAGTTTCCTGATACAGAGGATCAACAATTTAGTGTCGTCGATTTTCATTTAAAGGGCAAATTCTCTGTGGCGTCCCGTACCAAGGAACAAAGAAAAACTAGGTCTATAGTCAACTTCAACATGCCTTATATAGAAGTAAATTATCACCTTAGTCCTAAAAACATGCTAGGGTCCGATTATCCCTATCACCTTTTAAAGTTAGCGGTCAATCAAAAATTAAATTCCTCACTTGGGCAATCTATTGTGGACGTAAAAGCGGGTAAACTGTTTGGCACTGTCCCATTCCCATTATTAGAGATTCACCAAGGCAATGAGTCTATTGGCTACAACCAGTACAGTTACAACTTGATGAACGATTACGAATTTGCAAGTGACACTTGGGGAGAACTATGGCTGGAACATCACTTTGACGGTTTAATATTCAATTTAATCCCTTGGAACAAATACTTAAAAATCAGGAGCCTTGTATCCTTCAAGGCCCTTGCTGGCACTTTAACACCTGCAAATGAACAGTTTCTTTTGGAAGCCTACCAACTCAAGCCCGTAGCCTCAGGATACCTGGAGATGGGTGTAGGCTTCGAAAACATTGCCCGAGCTATTCGCATAGATTTGTTGTGGTGCATCACACAAAGAGATGATCCCAATTCCAGAAATTTCGGGATCAGGTGGCAATTTAAGCCTAATTTCTAACCCGAATTGGCCGCTTTATCGATTATTCTAGAATTAGCAAACAATTATTCTGCTTTATATTCAATATTACAATTCGTTTTAAAAACCACACAATAAACTGATTTGCAAATAATTATAACAATATTTGAATATTAATACTTAGCTTTTCGTTCAAAATAATTCAACTTAAACGATCAAAATTGCGAATTATTATAATAATGTCTTGATTTAATAGAATGGATTGCCTACCTTGGTTAAAATTAAAGTACACTATGCGATATATAATTGTCATACTTATTGTTTTGTTCAGCTTCGGAGCTCAAGCTCAGAGTGCTGTCAGTACTAGTGACAATCCTGTTATTAGCATCTACCCAAATCCTACAACTAGTCACTTCACAGTCAATCATAATGAAAATATTTCTAAATTAGAGATTTTCAACATCATCGGTAGTCACATCCTAACATTTAATGATGTCGAATCAAATGCCAGGCATGACGTCTCATCCCTGTCTAATGGATTGTACTTAGTCAGGATTACCAACGATTCGGGTAATGTAATTGCAACTAAGCGACTCAATAAGAAATAATTCATCTTACATATTTATTTATCTATCCACTCATTCCTGTTTGGATTTTTTTTTGTCTAATCCGAAAGGAAATTCTAGTGCGGTGTATCTCAACGCCATAGCTCAAATAAGCTTAGGTTACCACTCAAATAAAACAAAATTTGCTGATATCCGTATTCTTTTGGGCGTGCCCTGCCTGCTTCGCTTAAAAAGGCAGGTCGGTTCGTCCGGCACTCTCACCGCGCTTTTACACAATCCCAACACACAGCGGCGTTCAAACAACACCTACCACACCTCACGCGCCTTGTTGCTAATGCATTTTTATGAGAACTTTAGTCTCAGGCCTTAGAATTTTGAGAGCTGAAGGCAAGGCATCCGTCAGCCCAGTGTGAAAACGCTGGAATTAAAACAACACGCTTTGTTTGAGTCCTGCCTTCCGTTGCGCAGCAGGCAGGGCTGAAAGTACGTTATCTGGCGCTCCAATAGATTACTTATCCTGTAAACTCATTCTCAGCCCAATCATTAACCAACCAATCGAAAGTAATCCAACAATAACAGAACCCCCAACACCCAAGAGCCACCACTCACTAGCGCCTAGAAAAAGATACACGAGCAAAGGAATGACAAGCCAACGTAACGGCTCCAAAATATTGGCCCAAGGGCGTTTTTCTAGTATGCCGCCTATGTTTGCTACCGACCAAAGAATAGCCCCAATGCCCAAAGCAATCATGATAGGAGGCAAGGATTTAGCAACAAGTAAAAAAGCCGTTGCCAGCCCTAGTAGTATTACATATTGAAAGAGAATGTAGTAATTGAGTGACATCGGGATATCCGTATCATACTTCCTTTGTTGATCTGACGTAATTGGCTGCGGGTAAAGCGGTCCACCCAAGTAATCTGGCCGCCAACCTGGTTTATTGATCAGCATTCTTAGTTTATCTGGGAATTGGGCAGGTTGCATAGATCGGAACAGTTCAGCATAATAGTCTACGTTTGCCCAAAGCGGATTCCAGCTAGACAAGGGACGCGTGACACCGTACACCACTTCCTCTTCTTCCTCCTGAAACGTACCGAACATCCGATCAAAAAAAATAAAAGTACCACCATGATTTTTGTCAATATACTTTGGATTAATGCCATGATGCACCCGATGATGAGAAGGGGTATTAAATACAAATTCGATAGCTGGATGCAGCCTCCCAATCGTTCTTGTATGAATCCAGAATTGATAAAGAGTTTGTATGGAATTGATCATCACAAAAGCTAGCGGATGAAACCCGATCAAGGCCAATGGCAGGTAAAACAGATTCGAAATGACAGACTGAAAAATAGATTGGCGGAGTGCCACAGACAAATTATATTCCTCACTTTGATGATGTACGATGTGAGTGCCCCAAAACGCACTGACTTCATGCGCATACCGGTGAAACCAATAATAGCAAAAATCAACGCCCACAAACAGCAAGGCGTATGTCCATATAGTATTAGGAATATCAAATACACGATACGTTTCATAGAGATACCAGTACCCAACTAGTAGGAATGCCTTAATCGCCACTGCCGACACTTGCTGGGACAAGCCACAACTGATATTCGTAACTGCATCATTAAATCGATACAGATTTGACTGTTTCAGTCTGTCTATAACCAACTCAATACCAATGAGTAAGAAAAATACTGGTATGGCAAATACAATAAAACCCATAATATAAAGATAGGGAATAATGAACAATGATCAATGATTCTATTCGGGTTTGGGCAAAAGAGACTTTTCGGAGCGGGCTCACCAATTAACTATGACGCTTACGCTAAAAAATATGCCTTACTATTGTCAACATCTTACAAAAAAACACAGCTATTCATTTGGTTTGATTTTTTGGCTTTGTAAATTCTGCTTGGCTTTTGTTGTTCATGACTGTCCAATTTATAGGTTTGATTCATTGAAAAAACCACCATTATAAAAAAAAGCCCAGCCATAACAGCTAAGCTTTTATCAAACCAAATGAAACCCATATACTTCTTAAATTCTAACCAAAATGGTATAGAATATTTATTTTAATTTAAATCAGCATGTTATTTATAACTGATTACAATATTAAAGTCGAGTGATTATTGAATTTGGTTGCATTGCGCACAAAAAACATTTTTACTCGCCTGTTATTCAATGTAATAATTAGGATTTTTATTATAATGTAGAATAAATGTGATAACTAAAAACCGCCATTTAAATGACCGATTTTTGGGATACAAAACATATCTCAACAATTAAATAGTGGAAAACGAGTAGTTAATTCCTACGAATAGGTATCTTTTTTGCAGGATAGTGAAGGTTAACAATTATTGCAAAGTTAAAGTTGGTAAGAATCAACAGGATATCACTATCTTTAACCATTATTAAGAAATTATGACTCGTATTATTACCCTATTTTTTTGTTTGCTAATATTACAAGCAGGTAACGCACAGGAAACAGTTACAGAAGTTCAGTACTCCGATCTGGAGAAACAGATGTACAGCCTTTCAAAAAATCTAAGGAAGTATCAAAACAAAGACGAAACCAAAGGCTTTACGAAGAAGATTAGTGAAATCAATGCACCAGAATTAGCATTTGCTAAATCCTACGTGGAATCTGCAGTATTGAATAAACGGTTTCTGTTGGAGAAGCGGTTTCTTGAAATTAACAACAAAGAGCACTTACATCATCTGTCTGTCATTATTGAGTTGTCAAATTACATCCTGCAATTTGAAGAGCCTGAGGCGATGAATACCTTGAAGCAATTATTATACAAAAAAAAGTCATCAATTGAGAATCAACGTATCTATTACGGACACTTGTTTGCAATGGTAATCCACCCATTGATCGACTATGGCATCAAGAATCAGCGATTCTTTTTCGATGATATCTCTTTAACTACTCCTCAAGAGAGAGGAACATTCTTCCTAGTTGCAATGGGCAAGTACCACGAATTAGTTTATCGACCACTGAAGGTTGAAAATCCACCATTGATCAATGTCGCGAAAGGCTGGTTGTTTTACTTTCCTACTTTCGAGAACAAACCCTATTTTTATTTCAAAGATTTTGGATTTGAGGATTTTAGCATCAGAGAAGGTAGTTTTAAATCGTTTTACATGGAACAGTACTATGAGCTATTACTATCTCATTTGTTTGTGCTTAGAGAAACGGACGCTAAACAAGAGAAGATTGACGAATTAATGAACAATTCTATTTTATTGAAATCAGAATACTACAGGTTTACCAGCCCTGTCCTAAGAGAACTCCTGGTAGATCTCAATAAGAATACCGTCTCAGAAAACCAATCTGCTAGTACAGTCGCATCCAATAAGAACCTGACCGTAGAAGGAAAAACCTTTTTAAAGGATGGTAACGCCGAAGAAGCTATTGCAGCCTTTAAGCAAGCCATTACCAAGGATCCGCATAACTATAAGCTGTTTGATTTGTTAGGGAGCGCCTATTTAGCAAGCGGTGACACTGATTCTGCTACTAAGGTGTATCAGAAGTCGATTTCCTTGGAGAATGCATCACCGATGGGCTATTACGGCCTTAGCATGTCGTTGTTCAAGCAACAGAAATACAGTGAAGCGCTTAGTCCAGCCAAGAAGGCCCTTTCGCGCTTTGCAGAGCTCAATCCTAATCAGTTGTTTAAGGCACAGGGATTGATCGGTATGATTTATACCAAACTGGGTGATAGTAAAAGCGCAAAACCTTTTTTGAAAAAGGCAGAGAAAGGAGGTTTTGTAATCGAGTAAGAAGTTTATACCCTTGGTATGCTCAGAAGAATTATCAAATACTTACCAAACAAAGAATGTTTACAAAAGCTAGTTAAATAATTCTTAATATGTGTTAGCGGTATTATAATTAAACAATATTTAAGACTGTTTGGCTATTTATTTGGTAGAAGTAACTAAAGTTCTAATTTTGCACCAACATTATGAAGATACTTGAGAACATTAAGAATATACTTAAGGACCTAAAGAAAGCACTAAAAGGGTCGGGCAATCGAAAAGGACCACTTAGTTTTTTACCGATTGAGAGTTTAAATACTCGCAAAAATATCAAAAAGGGGCTCTATGTGCTCGTTGCACTGTTTTTTGCAGGCATGTTAACATTAGCTCTTTTTGTGATGTTAATTTTCTTTGGATTTTTTGGAGAACTCCCTGAAAAAGAAGAGTTGGAAGGAATTCAGAATCCAGTGGCTTCAGAAGTGTATTCTGAAGACGGAGTGCTCCTAGGAAAATACTACAGAGTCAACCGAACTCTTGTTAAATATAAAGACATCAATCCAGTGCTGTTCCATGCGCTTGTTGCTACAGAAGATGCCCGTTTTTTCAAACATGGAGGCATCGACGCCAGAAGTCTAATGCGTGTTATCGTAAAAACAATTCTGCTTAGAGATGACAGTGCGGGAGGCGGTAGTACACTCAGTCAACAGTTGGTTAAAAACCTATATCCGAGACAACGACATCGATTTAGGATGACCATGCCTATCAATAAAATCAAAGAGATGATTGTTGCTGGTCGATTGGAAAAAATCTATGACAAGGATGAGATTTTAGCCCTCTACCTCAATACCGTTCCTTTTGGGGAAGATGTTTACGGTATTGTGACCGCATCTGAACGGTACTTCAGTACCACGCCTAAAAACATTAAGCCACAAGAAGCCGCAATGTTAATTGGGATGCTAAAAGCGCCAACGTCATACAGTCCTAGGATTGAACCTAAAAAAGCAGTAAGTAGAAGAAATACAGTGATTGAGCAGATGGTCAAATACGGCAAACTCACTAGCGCAGAATCTACGGCACTGAAGAAGACACCACTCGGCTTGAAGTATAACTATATTTCTACGAGTGATGGTCTGGCACCTTATTTTCGCGCTTACATCAAGAAAGAGTTACTGACATGGTGTAAGAATAATGAAAAACGAGATGGCAGTAAATACAACCTGTTTACTGATGGCCTTAAGATTCACACTACGATTAATTCAGATATGCAGAAATATGCTGAAGAAGCGGTTACTGTTCATATGGCAAAACTGCAGGATGATTTCTTTAAACATTGGGGTAAACAGAAGCCTTGGGGTTCAAATACCGCATTAATTGATCGTGGTATAAAGAATTCCCCAAGGTATAAAAGAATGAAAGATCAAGGCATCTCAGAAGCAAAAATCAAAGCCGCCTTTAACAAGAAAATTGAGATGAAGGTGTTTTCCCATAAAGGGATGGTGAAGAAAAAAATGTCGCCAAAAGATTCTGTAGCATATTACATGATGTTTCTAAACACCGGTTTCGTAGTCACTGACCCTAATCAAGGAAAAGTAAAAGCCTACGTTGGTGGCATCGATCATAACTACTTTAAGTACGACCATGCGCGTGTCAAGCGTCAAGTAGGTAGTACTTTTAAGCCGATTGTATATGCTACGGCACTGGACAAAGGAGATTATCCATGTTCCTATACACCTAACAGGCTCATTTCATATCCTGAATATCAAGACTGGACGCCTAGGAACTCTGATGACAAATATGGTGGCTCCTACTCTATGGCGGGTGCGATTCGCGGATCCGTAAATACTGTATCCGTGCAAACCATATTGAAGACAGGGCCGTATTACGTGGTAGAGATGGCCAAAAAACTAGGGATTACTAGTAAGATACCCGAAATGCCTTCTATCGCCTTAGGGACGCCTGATATAAGCGTCATGGAGATGGTAGAAGCTTATGGTGTGTTTCCTAGTGGCGGCTATCATACCCCATTGACCTATTTACTCAAAATTGAGGATAAGAAAGGACGTGTCATTGAGACCTTCAAAAGCAAGTACTTCGAGCGTGAGAAGGTACTACATCAGGAAGACGCCATCATCATGACGGAGTTGATGAAGTCTGTTGTAGATAGTGGTACAGCGCGCCGATTGCGTTGGAGGTATAAACTGGATAATGATATTGCAGGAAAAACTGGCACCACTCAAAACCAAACAGATGGTTGGTTTATGGGATACACACCCAAACTAGTAGGAGGTGTCTGGGTAGGTGGTCCTGACAGGACAGTTCGGTTTAATAACATTCAATTGGGACAAGGCGCTAACATGGCACTGCCTATCTTTGGGGAATTCTTGTCACGCCTAGCGAAAAATCCTAAATACAAATCAATGGTAGCCGCTGAATTCCCTGAGCCTAATGACTATGTCACCCAGCTCTTGAATTGTGCGCCCTGGGTACCCTACGAGACTTCTGGCGTTGCTGTAGTTGCTGAGGAAGTGGTGGGTACCCCTACTACTACAACAACCACTACAACAACCACTACCAGCAAACCAACTACCAAACCCAAGATAAGTATCAACAAGCCTACAAAGCGGCCAATCACTAAACCCAAAGTTACTACTAGGCCAAAGTCAAAACCTTCGAAGAAGAAAAAGAAGAAAAAGTCTTTAAAAGAACGACTCTTTGGAAGGAAAAAGTAGTTTGATAAAAAGACATGATTTAAATGATTAATGACGCATAGAAAAAGGTTATCAATGCTCACACTTCCCTTTAGCTATTAGGTATTGACACGTATAGGCCAACACTGAAAGTGTAAAAAGAATACTGAAAGTATGTATGTTAATACTGAAAGTATTGCATTTGTCAGCCCAGGGTAAAACCGGGTAAAACCCTGGGACCTAGACCTAATACCCCAACCCGTAGCGCTGAAAGTGCTACCATTTTGGTCCTACAATGATTTTTTCGCATCGGCTTCAAGCCAAAAAGTAGAAAAAATGCATCTCATAAGAAAATGAACTATTGCATGAAAAAACCTACAATGTACATATCAACCTTCTTTATGATAATCTCCTTGGGCTTAATAGGTCAAACAGACCGTAAGATTAAAATAGATTCAAACGAAAAAGTTTTCATTACTCCTCCTTTTGCGAATTTTCCAGGAGGACAAGATAGTATACTGGCTTTTTTTGGAAAAAATCTGAGATGGCCTTCTCCAGATTTTTGTGGTCAAGGAAACGTAATAGTTAGCTTAGTTGTAGAAAAAACAGGAAAGATTACTAATGTTCAAGTAAAAAAAGGCTTGTGTGATCCATGTGATAAAGAAGCGATTAGGGTTGTCAATTTAATGCCAAATTGGAATCCCCAAATGCATCATGGAGAACCGCGTAAATCAAGAATTATTTTACCCGTAAATTTTAAGCTTGATTGATTTTACTTAGGAACACTGCTGAAAGCACCATTATTGATAGACCAGAGGTTTTTGTCATCGCCATTAACATCACCGTTTAGATCAAAGTCAAAAAACATATATTTACCGAACTCTCCATTTTCCTGGACCCATCCGTTTTTATCCTTTCCATTAATATCATAGCTTACTGCATCAGGAAGCTGAATACCGTCACCAGTATGCAGTACCCACTTATTTGAACCAGGAATTAATTTCTGTCCGATTCCGCCGTCTGCATAACTATCATTGACTCTAAAATCGAAATCGATCGTTTTATTATTTATTGTAATAGGTATTGGAGACATTGTGCCCATGTGATTTCTATGTTCAATTACAACATAGTAGGCTGGTCCTGGCAGGTCGACCACATTAGGGCAGTCTCCAGGAAATGAAATACTACCATCTTCCATTAGTAATCCTGCTAATCTATGGGCTTCGCTGGTTTTTTGTAACGTTGATCTAAATGATACTAACACCCAATCTACTGCATCAGCACTGTAATCTGTACCGGTCCAGTTCAGTCCTTCTTGACCGTTATAACTCCAGGGAGCGATATTGTAGGGTTGGCCGCTAATTGGATTATTGTCCATACCAGGTAATAGTTTTCGGCTACCATTCAAGGAACTTTTCATGGCGTCTATTGCAGGATCATACGGTCCTTCCAAAAATGCTGCTAAATTTACTGTAATACACTCTGGAATGACGTCTATATAGACTATTGCGGTATCACAATATTCAGGAGTACCGCCATCACAAACTTTATAAACAAAACTATCCAGACCGTTGAAACCAGGAAATGGTGTGTAGTAAAAAGCACCATTTGTATTGAATAGCGGATTTCCTCCTGTAGGAAGTTGGATCATTAAACAAGTTAATTGGTCACCATCAATATCAAAATCGTTTGTGCTCACATCCCCTTGCATTTGTGTGACTGCATTTGTTGAATAGAGATCAAAATTTGCAATGACCATATCATTTACAGGAGCAACTGTAATATATACCTGTTCAAGAACACAATGACTAGAAGTATCACAGGCCTCATACTCGAAGACATCCGAACCATTGTAATCGGGCCCTGGAATATAGTTAAACGTTCCGTTATTACTATTGAAGTTGAGTAGACCATTAGTCGTCGTTGTATTCAGACTAAATAGAATAGGTTCGCCATTGGGTTCACTATCGTTGATAGCAACATCACCATTCAATATAGCATCTTCATTTACAGTATAATAGTCTGATTGAGTAGTTGGTGGACCATTACAACCAAGCACATTAATAACAATGTTGATCGTATCAATACATTCAAAGTAATGCGTAATCAGTTGGATGGTCTGCGCACCGACAGCATTAAATGCAACAGTAACGCTTCCATTTGTTGACGTCTGAGGAGCTGCGTTTGGGAAGTGCCATTCCACAGAGGAATTTGGGATGATGTCTACTGTAAATGTGACGGTATCTAAAATACAAATTGTATCTGGAATACCAATATTGAATACAGGACAAGGTTCGTTGGCTCTTCCAGGTGTACCGTAAGGAGCGTTGATATTTCCGCTAGACTCCCAGGAAGAAGGCAAGGCATTATCCAGCCCCGTATTAACTAAGGAGAGCGTAGGGCCGTAACCATCAGGCATGGAGTCCCAAGGCATTTGATCTTTGTAGGCGACGTAATCAGACAGACACTTATTAGGGTCGAAAAGTGAAATTCGTTCCTGGGTATTATTTAAAGCGTAGGGAAGATCACCAATAAAATTACTAGTAGCCGGGAAGCTTGAAGTAAAATCGGGTGTACTCTCAACTACGACTAAAAACTCGCCTGGACCAATAGAAGTACCAGCAGGAATAGTGTAAAGAGCGTAGTTATCATAAAGTTCCCAATCTGTTAAATCAACTGCAACAGGGTTAGGATTGTATAGTTCTACCCAATTACCTGGATCAAAATTCTGATTATCAGAATTATAGTTAATCTCATTGATGACGATTGGTGTTGCAGCAGCCGAGCAAATTCGAGAATTAGCCGCTCCAGGCGTGCCACAGTCATTATCTGACCGAAACCAGCTGATAGGGTCAGCGTTGTCAAAAGACGGGCTTAGAAGCTCTAATGAGGTCGCCCCTTCATCGGGATCTAAATCCCAAGGACTATTATCATTGTAAGCAAGGGAATCAATCACTTGTTGTTCTGGATTCAGTAGTGACAAATATTCTCCATTATCATTTAAACCACCAGAATATTGACCGTAAGGTGTATAGGCATGTTTTAGAAAAAACACTTGTTCATCTTCCACTAATACAAGAAATCCGCCAGGGGGAATGATGGCAGATTCAGTAAATCTAAAGTCAATACCACTATCAAAGTAACTTCCTTGTAGATTAACTGCTGTGTTACTAGTATTGTGAAGTTCAATAAAGTCTGTTTCTGTGGAGTCAATGGCTTTTTGAGTGCAGTGGGTACTCGGAGCATACATGATTTCATTGATAACGATAGCACTATAGTCTTGTTCCACGTAAAAGGTAGCCGGACACATAGCAGACCATCGATTAATGCTAGTGCGATTATAGTAATTATTTCTAACCCTAGCCTTGACTGTGACGACTCCATTCGGCAAAGTAATCGGACCGTTATACTGGAATGCCGTAGAACGAATGTATCCTCTTACATCCCTAGGATCCGTACCATCTAAAGTATAGTAAATGGAGCCAGAATTTCCTGGATTGCTTAGGGTAACTACAAAACCTTGATTAACGATTCCTCCCTTCTTATTGAATGCAACGCTTTCCGTTATTGGATAAATCCCTTCTCCTTTCCAATAAGCCACCATATTATCAGTTCTTACCGGAAAATGATGATTTCTCAATCGATTAGTTTCTGTATCAAATTCGTCAAACACATCCCAATTGGAAACACTGACGTGATTGGAGCCATAGCTAAAAGGATCATTTCCCCAGATAGCAGATTCGGCAATCAAAGCCATTCTGACCTGATTTATTCTGTCCATGTATAGACTATCTATAGTTCCTGCAGTAAGCAATCCATCATCAAAGCATTCGCAATCCATATGATCTGCCATCATGTAGCGAAATTCAAGCTGTGATGAAAGGTCGTCTGGTACTTGTCCGTCTTGGCCGAAGGGCACTCTAAAATAATCGGGGTCACCACCATAATAGGGGTGCCAACTACCACCATTGCCATACGTAAAATCAACATCCCATAATATGAATTTGTAAGGTACTGTGCCAGGAGTGATATGACCACCACCCAGGCTGTTATGAGATTGAGCCCAGTCGAATCCGCTCCCATAGCACATTAACATCAAGAAGGCGGCTGTTTGATCAAGGTCAATGTATTGGTTCGCATTATCAATTGCTGCTTGTGTATTTAAGTTCTGAACATAATTATTCAACGAAGAAAAAAGACCAAATGGGCCATTCAAGTAATCATTACTTTTAAAGATTTCGTAATCCTCTTTTTCATTCCCATAATATCCTTCAAAAAAAGCTTCATCTGGTCGTTCCATTAAATGATACATTCCATTGTAAACACCATTGATGAATGCATGAACAAATCGACCGTGAGGGGCAGGATATCCCATTGCAATTTGGGTGTCGAACTGGACTCTATTTCTAACGTATTGAGCTAGATTTTCATTACTATATTCTCCGTTTAAGCCATCTTGACTTCCTGATCTAAGCAGCAATTTATCGAACTTAGCGACTGGTTTTATTTCGTAGTCTGTTTGATCGTAATTGTCTTTCTCGAAGACATCATACCGTAGCTTCGAATCACCATACATAGATTTGAACTCAAGGCGGTAATGTTTTTTAGGATTGGAACTACTTCCTCCCCAGGTTTCAATACCACAATTTATCATAAATCCCTTTCTGCTTTTATCTGGAAAGAACATTTCAGCACTCACTTCAGTTTCATTAGGAATACTGAAATTCCCAGGGGCAATTTGCGAGCTAGTTAAAGAGATGACCGGAAGTGCTTCAAAAGAAGATTTCATTAATCCTGAATAGGTACCGCTATTGATAATATAGGAGTCGCCTTGAGCAATAGCTGTTGGTATAAAAATATAAGAATGGGCAATTACCTTTGTAGACTCATTCGAAGTATAAGCAAATACCCGAAGGTTTGTCATGTCTGAAATTGTAATCGCTCCGGAATAAATATTACCGTTGCTAAAAGAAGGTTTTGACTTGTTTGTGGTGTATCGAATTGTAGCGGAAGGATGACTGGAAGTAATTGTAAGCTGAATTGGAGCTTCATAGTAGCCTCGTTCATGACTAAAATCAAGTGAAATTTCTGCAAATACACTAATAGATAACAACAAAAAAAGGAAGAATAAACATATTCTATGGTAAAGGGAATCGTATATTTTTCCTGAAAAGGTTGGTTTCATTAGTACTATTATTTTGCGCTATCAGTAGCATACCGCGTTAAACAGCACAGTATATTTACGTTAAGTCCAAAAAGTTAAGACATTAGATGTAGAAAGATAACACTTTAGTTGCAACAATCCAAGCAACAGAAGAATCATATATATTCGTATGTCCATAATAGACAGTAAGTTTATATTAAGTTTTTGCATTTTTTAACTGTTGTAAGTAAAGAAAGTATGCCATTTTGAGCACTATTTATTTCTTTGGTGGCACCTTCAGTCAAACTTATTTTTGAACACTACCAAATACTCCGTTATTTAAAAGCCATAATGCTTTGTCGGCTCCATTAATATCGCCATTCATATCAATATCGGTATTGAGGTATTCGCCAAATCTACCATTATCTATGAGCCAGGCACTTTTATCTTTTCCACTGATGTCATAACTCACCACATCATCAATTTGGTTGCAGTCACCAGCATACAGTGCCCAGACACCTGATGTCAGTTCCTTTTGTCCACTGGCAGAAGCATTATAGCTGTTAGCAGTACGAAAATCCCAACTAATTGTCCTGTTGATTACTGGTACTTTAGCAGGTGTCATTGCTGCCATATGATTTCGGTGTTCTGCTACGATATAGTAAGCACTGGATAGTTCCTGAATGGAGACACAGGTCTCTGGAAACTCCATACTCCCATCTGAGTGTAGGATTCCTGCAATTTGTAAGACCTCACTTGATTTGGTGAGTCCTGTCCTGAAAGAAATCAACATCCAGTCTACCACTGTTGGATCATAGTCGGCATCTGTCCAGTTGAGACCTTCTGTCCCTGAGTAATTCCAGGGTGCTAGGTTGTATGGCTGTCCAGCAACTGAATTTGAAGACATACCCGGAAGTAGTTTCCTAACAGTATTTAAACCTGTATTCAAAAGTCCAGCGACAGGATCATAGGGACCTTCCAGGAATAAAGAGATATCCATTACAATACAATCAGGGACAACATCGATAACTACAATTGCTGTATCACAATAGTTTGGAGTATCATTGTCGCACACTTGATAACTAAAGGTGTCTACCCCATAAAACCCTGCAAATGGTGTATAGTAAAAGCTGCCATCAAAATTAAAGAGGATAGAACCATTGTAGCTGATTGACACAAGACTATAACTCAATTGAGCTGTTTCAACATCAGAGTCATTAGTACTCACATCTCCAGCAACTTGGACCTCCATATCCGTTAAAAGGGAGTCATCGACTGCTATTGGTGCATCGTTGACTGACGTTACATTAATAGAAACAGTTTCAGTCGTACAAAGTGGTTCGGTATCACACACCTTATAACTGAAGCCATCTGAACCGAAGTAGTTTGGATTAGGAATATAAGAAAACGTGCCGTTTGCATTCAAGTTTAATGTTCCAAAATTGACGTTAGAGACTAGTGATACGGTAAGTGGATCATTTTCAACATCAGAATCATTATTCAATACATTCCCATTGCCAGAATCATCTTCATCAATAGTCAAATTATCTGTAATTGTACTAGGAGGATCATTGACTGAAACAATAGTAATTGAAACATTTTCTGTAACACAAATCATAGGAGCACCATCATCACAAACTTGATAAACAAAGGCATCTGTTCCATAATAATTCGCATTAGGAGTGTAGTTAAAAGTACCGTTGGTCTGTAAAACAAGTGTTCCATTAGTAGGAATGGTATGTACGGTTGTTGTTAAGTTGTCTCCATCTACATCGGAGTCATTTGACAACACACTCCCGTTGATGGAAGTGTCTTCATTGCTAGAATACTGATCGTTAGTTGTAACAGGAGTATCGTTGATTGAATTCACAGTGATGGTTACGGTTTCTACAGTGCAGAGCGCAGGATTAGAATTATCACAAGCGGTATAAGTAAAGATATCTGTTCCATGATAATTTGGATTGGGCACATAGGTGTAACTACCATTTGCGTTTAACGTTACCGTACCATTAGACACATTAGTAGTCAAGGTTACAGACATGGGTTGTCCTTCTACTTCTAGATCATTTGTGAGCACATTGTTCCCACCATTGTTGTCTTCATTTATTGTTAAGAAGTCTGGTGTTGTAATCGGTGGATCGTCTACTGGTGACAAGTAGATAGATGCACTTTCAGTCACACAAATGGAGGGCACGCCATCATCACAAACCTTATAAGTGAAAGCATCGCTTCCGAAGTAATTCGAAGTTGGGGTGTAAGTAAAACTACCGTTAAGCTGAAGCACTAGAGTACCATTGCTAGTAGTAGCAGCTACAGTTGTTGTTAAGTTATCACCATCTACATCGCTGTCGTTAATCAATACGTTTTTTGAGATAACGATGTCCTCTACACCAGTGTACGCGTCATTATTTGAGCTGGGCGTGTCGTTCACTGGATTCACTACAATGGTAACATTCTCATTAACACATAATGCAGGAGTGGCATCATCACAAACTTTATAGTTAAATCCGTCTGAGCCGAAGTAGTTTAAGTTTGGGGTGTATGTAAAATTACCATCATTGAAAAAGACAAGGTTTCCATTGGATACGTTACTATTTAGGGAAACAACCATAGCGTCACCATCTAGTTCTGAATCATTATTGAGGACATTCCCCGAAAGGGAATTATCTTCATCAATACTGTAATTGTCTGGCTGTGAATTGGGTGGCGAATTACATTGGTCTACAATGATCACAATATTCGTAGTATCAACACAATCGTAGTAGAAGGTCAATAACTGAATTGTTTGTTGTCCTACTGTATTAAAGGTAACAGCGACAGTAGTATTTGTGGAAGTGGCAGGAGTGGCATTAGGGAACACCCATTTTATAGTAGCTCCTGAATTATTCGTTACTGAAATTGGTGCTGCCACATTCAAGCAAATCGTATTCGGAATGGTGTAATTAAAAGCTGGGCATGGCACATTTGCTCGGCCTGGAGTACCATGTGGTCTCGTAATATCATCACTAGAATTCCAGGAACCAGGTAAACTGTTGTCTAGTGCCGGGTCAATCAATGAAAGTGTTGGTCCGTTTCCATCGGGCATGGTATCCCAAGGGATTCGGTCGTTAAATACTACATAATCAGATAAGCATTTGTCTGGATTGAATAGAGAGATTCGTTCTCCTTTATTACTAAATGCGTAGGGAAACTCTCCAATAAAGTTATTGACTTCCGGGAAGCTTGCTGTAAACATTGCAGTATTCTCCACAAGCACTAAATATTCTCCAGGGCCAATTGTTGTACCAGCAGGGAACGTAAATTCATTATTATTATCAAACAGTTGCCAGTTGTCTAGATTGACAGCAATTGCGTTAGGGTTATGCAATTCTACCCAGTCTCCTGGGTCAAAATTAAGATTATCAGAATTATAATTTATTTCATTAATAACTAATTCGATAGCATTTGACGCGCACACGCGTGAATTGACAGCATTAGGCGTTCCACAATGATTGTCGGACCGAAACCAATTCAAAGGATCAGCATTGTCGAAAGTTGGGTTCAAAAGTTCTAGAGAAGGTCCATTACCGTCAGGGTCTTCATCCCATGGGTTTTTATCATTGTAAGTTAAGGAATCTATGACCGTTTTTTCCGGATTGACTAAGGACAAATGTTCCCCATCATTGCTTAAGCCACCTTTGTATTGACCGAAAGGAGAGATAAAGTATGCCAGGAAGAATTCCAGCTCATTTTCAGTTAACACCATATACCCTCCTGGAGCGATGACTGCAGTACCATTAAACTTAAATTCGACACCACTAGTGAAGTAACAATCTTGAAGATTTACGGTTTTGCTTCCACTATTGTGCAATTCGATATAATCAATTTCTGTAGAGTCATTCCCATTTTGAGCACAAAGGCTATCAGGATGATACATAATTTCGTTGATTACGATAGCACTATAATCCTGGTCGACATAGAATTTTCTAGGACACATAGCAGACCAACGGTTAATACTAGTTCGACCATAATTGGTATTGCGCACTCTTGCTTTCACAGTAATGACGCCATTGGGTAGTGTGATTGGACCAGAATACGGAGTTGCAGTAGACCGAATATAGCCATTTACATCTCTGGGGTCTGTTCCATCAAGGGTATAATAAATTGTCCCTGAACCACTGGGATTTGTTAATGTCAATACATGTCCTGCGTTAACAATACCACCATACTGACTAAACTGAACACTTGCTGTATTGGGATACACGCCATTAGTTTTCCAGTAATTGACCATATTAGCTGTTCTTACAGGAAAGTGGCTATTTCTCAATCTATTGGTTTCTTTATCGAACTCATCAAAAACATCCCAATAACTTTTAGCAATGTGATTAGTACCATTAGAACCGAACGAAAATGGAACATTCCCCCAGATCGAAGATTCTGCGATTAATGCAGTTCTTACCTGATTGATTCTATCCATATATCGAGTGTCGACAGCAGACGGTGTTAAAAAGCCATCGTTAAAACATTCACATTCCATATGGTCAGCCATCATGAATTTAAATTCCAATTGCTCATCCAATTGATTGGGAACCTGACCATCTTGCGTAGTAGGTACTATGAAAAAATCGGGATTACCACCATAATTAGGATGCCATCGGCCTCCATTTCCGAAAGTAAAGTCTACATCCCAAAGTAAAAACTTGTAAGGCACAACTCCAGGCGAAACATGACCGCCACCTAAGCAATTGTGTACAGTGGTCCAATCAAATCCACTCCCATAACACATTAAGGTTAAGAATGCTGCAGTTTGGTCAAGATCAAGGTAGGTATTCGCATTGTCTATGGCAGCCTGTGTCGTAAGATTGTCAACATAATTTGGCAATACAGAAAAAATGTCAAAAGGGCCATTCCAATAACCACCACTTTTGTACACCTCATAATCTTCTTTTTCGTGACCGTAATAACTTTCGAAGAATTCTTCGTCTGGTCGTTCCATGAGGTGATACATTCCATTATAATCACCATTGATAAACACGTGCACAAATCGTCCGTGTGGTGCTGGATATCCCATATCCATTTGCATATCAAACTGGACTCTGTTTCTTACGTATTGTGCTAAATTTTCATTTCCATATTCTGCATTTAATCCATCTTGGCTTCCTGATCTCAACAGTAATTTATCGAATTTTGCCACTGGTTTTACGCCATATTCAGTATCGTCATAATTATCTGGCTCGAAAATGTCATATCGCAATTTCGAATCACCATATATCGCTTTAAACTCCAGTCGATAGTGTTTTTTAGGATTGGTAGGGCTACCACCCCAAGTTTGAATACCACAATTAATCATGAATCCTTTTCTGCTTTGGTCAGGAAAGAACATTTCAGCGCTCACCTCAGTTTCCGTTGGGACATCAGATTTTCCAGCAGAAATAGCATCACTAGACAAGGAAATAACAGGTAATGCTTCATAGGAATCTTGCATTAACCCAGAATAAGTACCGCTAGCGACGATATAACTATCCCCTTGTGCAATGGCACTGTTGATAAAAATATAGGAATGTGCAATCACTTTTGTGGATCCAGAAGCGATGTAAGCAAAAACCTTGAGATTCGTGATATCAGAGATCGTCAATGGTCCAGAATAGGTGGTACCATTACTAAAGGAAGGTTTTGAGTTGTTTGTGGTGTACTTAATCGTAGCGGAAGGATCACTTGGTGTTATTGTAAGCTGAAATGCGTTTTGGTAGTAACCGCGTTCATGGCTAAAATCAAGCTCAAGTTGCGCGTTCAAGCCAATAGAAAAGGACAAGAGGAATGATATTACAAACCATTTTAGAAATTGAAGTTTCATAAAAACGCTAAGAATGGGAAGTTGCATTTTTCGTAAAATTGTGTTAGTGGTCAAGCAATAAAAATTGCTATTATAGTTTTCGGTCATTAGTAAGTCGAAAAGAGACGGACTTTAGTTGCACCAAGCATGGTGTAATTCTTTTGTACCCTATCTAATCAACACAGTAAGTCAACAAATATAGTATTTGTTTTGTTTTCATTCTCAACAATCTACGTAATGATTTTGGACTTACAAATAGGTTACGCTCTTTGTTAGGAAACAGCCTGTGTGCTTAGAGTTGGGCTAACTACTATTTATTTTGAAAAAGGAAGTTTGAGCGACTTTCACACCTTCATTACTAAAAACATTTTAAATTCCTAAAATACATTTTACTCGTGCATTAGAAATTTCTGAACTCTTGATAATAATCAGTGGGATTTCAGTGATTTCTGTTTCACCATTTTTGTTTAGCTGTCTAAATAAACCGCTAGGGAACAAGCCCATGTCTCCATTGCTAAACATTGCGATTAAGCTATTTTTTGATCTGGGATCATAAGATAAGATATTGCTTTTATTTGGAATGAAATTGTTCTTTGATTCATCCAGAAGAATGACTGTAGTAGGGAAAATCGTATTATTATTTTGGTCTAAATATCTGGTAAGCAATTGATTGTTGTCTTGAAATTGAATTTTCCCAATAATAAAATCGCCTAATGCTCCAATTTTTGCAATTCTTTTATATTTGAAGGAAGTCACCTCTTTAAAACCTCCCAACGGCCCCATATCTTCTGAGTATTTACTAATTTCTTCGCGATAATCATCTACCTTCTTTTGATATTTGTCTAATTGTTGGCGGTAGGTTTCATCTTGAGACTTCCAACTTTGTTGCCGTTGTTGTCGTAAAGCCTGGTAATTATTGAAAAATGCTTGACCTTCTGGCAATTCATAGGAGATTACTGGCAGTTCGACAGTGTCTAGAGTCCTTACAAACTGTAATTTATATTGGTTATCCCCTTCCCTATTTTCTACCACTACATCAACTGCCTTTTTGGCATTCAATTCTCCGTAAGAGAGACATAAATCATCCAATATTCTACGATCTCTCTTTGCGCTGTAGAGTTGTTGGTTAATATTCATCAAGGTATCCATGACTTTAGAGTCCCGTTTCCAGTTGTCGCCATCATAAATCCAAGCAATCTTTTCTATTTCGGATAAATCTGAAAATGCTTTTTCGTTGTTTTCCAGTTGGCGCTCTTTCAAGTCTTGGTGGTATTTCCCTTTGACAGAGATGAAGGGTTTCCGCTTTTGGGTATAGAATGAAACACTCAATTCTTCAACCGTTGGTTTGATGGGGGCGACTGGTAATCCTGGCCGCTGAATCCCTGTAAATCCTTTACCAAATGGATTGTCAGTAGCCTCATTACTCTTACCTGTGACCTCATCCCAGCCATGTTTTCCCCAAGAGTTTCCAGCTGGATAATACCTTAGAATTTCTAGGGGTTCTTTTTCGTCTAAAGTACTTTCAAACTCAATTGTGATGGAATTTCCAGGAATAAATTTCAAGGACTCTCCATTTTTTTCTGCTGTAATTTTGAATTGTCCAGCTGTATGTAGGTCGTATTTGTATTTCAAGGAGTCGATGGTTGTCGGCAATCCATGTTCCCAGCTATCAAAGGGGTGATTAATGGCGGTGACGTGGAGTGTTGCAGATCCTTCAGCAAGCTTATTATTACTAGTCATAAAGGCATCCGCTGGCAGTTTTAAACGGGTTCGATCATCAACAATTATTGTTTGTTTTTTTGTTGGAGAAAAGGGAAAAATACTAGCAGGTTTCGCAACTAAATTTGGGTTTATTGGTTGTATAGCTGTCACTATTGAATTACAGATTATTTCACATTCTGGCAACATCAATTTCACTTGTCTGATATTGTCTTCAGTGAGTGGATTGCCTTGCATATTCAATACTTTCAAGCCTTTAATCCTTCCAATAGACATCGGGATCATTTTGATTTGATTGCCACTCAAATCAAGTTCCTCAATATCCGTTAATTTAGCAATTTCAGGAGGAAACTCAGAAAAGTTACACCTTGTTAAGCTCAGTTTTTTAAAGCTTTTGAAGTCCGACAATCTCGTCACTAGGTCTCTCAAATCGATTAAAGGGGAGTTAATAACTTGAAGTGATTGTAATTTGCTTAGTTTTTTGAAATCGGGGGAGATAAATTTCAGGAGTGATCCACCAAGAACAAGTTCTTTAAGGCTAGTAAATTTTCCAAGTCCTTTCGGGAAAAAATAGACTTTATTATTAATGCATTCCATGCGTTGTATTTGGCTGTTGCCTCCAAATTTTGACAAGGCATCTTTCAAATCCAATTTGTTACAATTATTGAGCTTCAACTGATTGAGACTTACCAGATCTCCAATTTTTGATGGGATAGTAAAGAATTTGCCATTACTTAGATCTAGTTTATTGATCTGCTGCAATTTATTAATCTCTTCCGGGAATTTATCCAAGCCTCTCAACTGAACATCCTTGAGGTTGAACAGGAAGGACAGGGTAAAGATGGCATCATTGTAATCTAGACCCGGATTGTTTGACAGGTCGATTATTGCTAATTCTTGTAGCTTATAAATGTCATAATCCAGTGTTTTCAGCCGATTGTTGGCAAGGTTGAGCGTATTGAGGCTCAACAATTCAAGGGCGAATGAAGGAATGTCTTCAAACAAATTATTACTAAGATCGAGATATTCCAGTTTTTGAAGGGCTGTGACCTGATATGGCAAAATCACAAACGCTCCATCGCTAAGATCCAATGATTTCAGTTGACGGAGTGACTTAATATTATCGAAGAGCTGTGTCGCATTTAGAGTTGACATCCCACTTAGGTCTAGCGTTTCCAGTCTTGTGAATTGGCTAACAAACGGTGGTAGCGTTTCGATGTGATTATCGGAAAGGCTGAGTGATTTTATGTTGCGGCATTGTTCCAACTCTGGTGGTACTGCTTTCAAATTGAGGTGATGCAGGTTAACTGCTGTAATTCTTCTAGGAGATTCCTTCAACTGACTGACGTGGTATGCTGTTGTTTCGGATGCCTGCTGTCTTGCTGGCGATTGATTATTGGGTGGTAGTGCGGGTTGTCCGAATGTCTGTTGGCTGTAGAGTATCATGCTCACTACTAACAAGACGCTATTCCACCACCTATAAAGTGGGGCAACCTGTATTCCTGTGTCCTGTGATCTGATCATCTAGTGTTTGCGTGTGATTACTGATTCCTCTTGTCTTATGTCTAATTGCTGTTACAAATTCCTTACCGTTGTTTTCAATTTATTTGTTTTATTTTAATAAACGGGGAACTAATACCTACAGTTTCGTGTTAAGAAACAAAATTAACAAAAATAAAAGGGAAATATTTTTCAAAGCTATAAAAGTGATTATATTTGCAGTTCGAATGGCAGTTCCCAATAGGGATCAGCTGATTGGAAAAATAAATGGCGCGGTAGCTCAGCTGGTTAGAGCGCAGCATTCATAATGCTGAGGTCGGCAGTTCAAGCCTGCCTCGCGCTACTTAGGAGAGATTATCTGTAATGGGTGGTCTCTTTTTTTGTTTGGGGATGGTTGCTGATACTGAAGTTGTTAGTTGTCTGAATTAGGATTATTAGGAGATGTAGGAGATGTTAGAAATGCAGGAGATATAAAAAATTTTTATTGCAGCAACTTAAACTACTGGTATCTAAAATGGTATCTATCTTTTTGAAATGGTATCTGTTTCGGTATCTGAACCATATATTATCAAAGGCGACTTCCTTGGGTATGATTATCAAATTGTTAGAAACGAGGAAACATTAGCCACAATAAGTAAAAAAGTCTGGGCCTGGAGTGACACCTATGCAGTTAATATTTTCAAGGACGAAAACCACATTCCAATACTTTGCTATTGCATTGTCATAGATGCCATTTTGGCAAGCAGAAAGAGAGCGAGTAGTGATTAAACAACCCTCAAATTATAAATGTCCTTTAGCACAGCATGCTAAAGGACATTACAACCCACAAATTGTTAATTACAGAAGAACTTAAAACTTAATTGTAGATGATTTCTTAAGGCTTTCATCAGAACCTCCCACATTAAAATCAGCCCTCATTTGACCTCTTACATCTCCTGTAGAATGAGCATATAATCCTGATTTTGTTCTAAGAATTGCATATACGCTTCTGTTCATACGACCATCTTTATTGTTATTATTTTTCCAATAACAGGTACCTGGCTCTCTTCGATCAACCCAAATTGTTATAGAAAGATCCATTTTTTTGCTACTCCAATTAGCTGATGAAGAAGTTCTTGAATACGCATAAATCTTAGCTTCTTCTCTTGTTTTTCCAAAACTATATGCAGCAGCAACTCGAGTACTCATACCATGGTTTAATTTATGCGTAAACGGATATCCAGTATGTCTGTATGATGTAATGCAGTTATTTCTAGAAGCGTTATCCTGCTCATAATCAAAACTGTATTCTCCTTTTGACCATGGACCTAACAACTGATCAAAACCTTTAGTTGTTGTAGGGTATGCTCCTTCTGGAATACGGTCTATATCAAATACGCCTTCTCCTTTAGGCAGATCTCTTATCGCTTGCTGCGTTTCAATAGCACTGGCTTTTGATGTTAGAATAAGTTCGTTGGTTACAAAAGTAAGCAACACATCACCTATTTGAAATTCGAAATGTTCGTTTACTAGGCCGTTCATAATAGGGAAATTTAAGAATGGCTGGTATCTGTCTTCTGGGTTATAAAATTCATCATTCATTTCCTTGTATAATACTGTAGTCACCTCGCCTTCAGTTTTCTCCACTATGTCGAGATAGTCACCAAAATCAGCTTCGTACACTTCCTCCATGTACAAGAAATATTCTTCAAATTGATCGACGGTTTTAAATTGATACCGATCGTTGTTTACGGTAGGATTTTCAATAGAAGTGGTTAAAGTGTCTTGGATTACTTCATCTTTTGCGCAAGATGAAACAAAAAATACTAGTGATCCGATGGTCAATAGATAAAATAAAAAAGAATTTAAATTTTTCATTGTTAAAGTTTATATGTTAATTAAAAAAAGAATCGTTTTTGAATTTGAATAATTGTTTTACTCAAGTTTTCATTACAATGATTACTGTCAGAACCAAGGTATTGCTACCCTCATGAAATGAAATCTACTACAAAAAAGGACTGGTTAACTTCATCTTCAATTATTTTTATCAGTTAATTATAGTGTAAATATCGCCTGTAATTATTTATTAAAGTTTCACAATTGCAGCGCAAATGTGATTAAATTAATTGAAATATGACTTAATGATTGAAGTATGACATAAAAATCAATAATTCACCATTAACAAATATTTTGTATTTTCATGCATTGCAAAACATCAGGTTTGAAACAATTATATAAAAACAAATACCGAATTGCATCCGCCAGGCATCCTTATTGGGATTATACCAATGCAGGGTTTTATTTTATCACTATTTGTACAGATAATAGAATCCATTATTTCGGTGAAATCCAAAATGGATTTATGTGTTTAAATGAATTGGGTTCTATAGTGTGGGATGAATGGAAAAAAACGCCTATTATACGGCCTGATATGAATATTTCGTTAGCAGAATTTATCGTTATGCCCAATCATGTTCATGGGATATTTATTATTGGTGATAATGAATATAATGTTGATGGGAACGGTGGCGGTGGTACGGGTATAAGCAACCAATTTGGAGCACAACGAAAAAACGTTTCATCTATTATCCGTGGATTTAAATCTGCGATCACCATAAAAGCACGTGTGATCAATCCTAATTTCAAATGGCAGCCTCGTTTCCATGACCACATTATAAGAGATGATGCTTCATTTCAACGTATTGCAAATTACATTTGTAATAATCCCTTTAATTGGGATAAAGACAAATTTTATTACAAATAACACAACAAATTTTAATGTGTAAAACCGTTTTGGGCCCATGGCGCGTAGTAGAGATGCGATGCATCGCGTCTCTACGTCAACAACGATAAAACGCGTAATGTGCCAAACAAAATACAGTCCCCCTTACTCCTTCCCCCTATCTTCCAATGCATCCAACCTACCCTCCAACTTCCGATTCAACTCAAACAATTCCTGAATCAATTGCTGCTGCTGCTCGATCAATGCTTGTTGCTCTTGCATGGCTTTAACCATTGGCACAACAAAAGTCGAATAGCGTAATCCGTAGTGGTCGTTTTCGTTTTGAGGCTCGTCTACACCACTAAACTCGTAGCCCAGTTCGATAGCGGCTTGTTCTACCTCTTGCGCTATAAAACCAGTCTCTAATCGCTCTTTTACCCGTTGTTCGGCTTCTTGCATTGATGGGCTATTGGCTACGGCCTCTTCCAAACCCCCAGCAGATCTTAGTTTTTCAATATCAAAGTTATACGTGACTGGTTTCAATTTCATAATAAAGTCTAAACCGGGTACATTGTTCTGAATATTAGTTTTAAAATTCCCGTCAGACAGGTTGGACCAAGCTCGAAATCCTCCAATAGAAGTAGTTTGACTGGTACCGAGACGAACCTGATAACTCGCTGTAATATTGGCAAAGGCGCCCACACCTGTAGAATTCACATAGTTCCGAGTAACCGTGCCGTTTCTAACACCTGCGTTCCAACCAAGACAGGTATTCCCATTACCACTCAATAAAACTCCGGCAAAAGCACCAATATGCGTATTCCCTTCAATATTAGAAATTAAATCTTGAGCTACATTGAATCCTATAGCAGTATTGTTGCTACCATTGACTATTAAAGGTAAAGCATTGGTGCCAATTCCGACGTTATTGTAGCCGTTTGAGACGCCAATTAAGGCATTAGTTCCAATTCCGATATTATCATTCCCGATTGCGTTATTTCTAATCGCATTCGTCCCAAGACCAATGTTATTTGAACCAAAGGAGTTACTTCTAAAGGCATTAATCCCAATCCCAATGTTATTGCCAGATATTGAGCCTGCTGCATTTGCACCTCTGCCAATGGCAATATTATCGCTAAAATTGTGGAATTCCAGGGACAATGGAGTCATTCTAAAATGTTCCGTATTGTCAATTAAAAACCGGGTATTTGCATCTTTAACGGCTCTTATTGACCAATTGCCGTCACCATCCAAAAGCCCAAAGTTGGCACCGCTACCCGAACCATATAGCCGACCTTGTTGATTCTGTGCGGCATCTCTTAAAATAAGTTGCGTAATGGAAGCATGCGCCCCTTCATAATAGATTGCAGAGCTGTTGTCGCCATATAACTGTTGCGTCGCACCAAAATAAAGTCTTCTACCATCTATCCGTAGGTTTCCTGCAGAGTGGATTCGTTGTGCAGGGGCAGTTGTCCCAAATCCGGTAAAGCCATTTGACGAAATCCTTACCTGTTCTGTATTAGCTGAGGTAGTACGGAAAATGATGCCCTCACCTGACAGATAAGACCAGCCATTTGTCCAAGGGATATGTGTATTTCCGGAACTAGTTAATACTTCCAGTCCTCTTTGTCCAGGGTCTACGTCCAAGGTTAGTTTACCACCAGGAGAAACAGTACCTATTCCGACATTGCCAGTCGCTCTAATCGTCATTTTCGGATCGTTATCAATTCGAAATTGCGTGTAATCGTCTTTTGCCTGGAAATAGGCCCAATCATTATCGCCATCTGTCAGTCCAAAGTTGGTACCATCGCCACTTCCAACTACTTTACCGTAGGTCGTATTTTCTAAATCTCGGAATATCATCTGTGTAAACGTGGAGCTATTGGAATTGTAGAAGATGGCACTAGCGTCATCACCATAAATTCGTTGAGCGGCACCCAAATACAGATTCCTTCCATCTGCTCTTAGATTTCCGGTGGTGTGAATAGACTCAATAGGATTTGTTGTGCCTACTCCAACTTTTCCATCTTCTTTAAAAACAACAGTAGCAGCTCCTGCTAATGGTCTAAATTGTAAATCGTTGCTCTGTGAGTTGTAGATCCAATAAGATGGGGTTCCTCCTCTATGAAATCTTAAATAATTCCCCTTATTCAGTACTGTTTCCAATCGTAATACCGAATGATCGCCACCACTATTGATTCTGATTCCTGCCTGAGCCGTATCATAAACATCCAGGTGGAAGGAGGGCGTAGCATCACCAATACCAACGTTTCCCTGTGTAAAGATATTATCAGTGATCGCTCCTGGTGCTGAAGTGGTTCCTTCTCCAAACCAATCCGCATCATCTCCAACTCCAAGACCAGACGCTGGTATTTTTTTAAGTACGCCATTTGCATCTGCTACGACGATCCGATCTGTTGTACTTCCAGCAGACAATGCCCTAATCCTTACTGCACCATTCACATCAAGCTTCCGAGTAGGGGCTGTAGTTCCTAATCCAATTCGACCACCGTTTCCAGCATAAAAGAGGGATGTATTAGCATCATTGATTTCAAAGCTGCCAGAAGTAAGGTCATGGACCATTCTAAACACACCAGTATTGATAGTGGTATTTTTAATTAACGGCCCTCCTAGTTGAAAACTATTGCTGGTACTATCTGCTGTAATACCATTAAGACCTATGGAACCAAAGGGACACCATCGCCATCCATTGTAATAATAAAACCCAGGATTATAATCAGTTTGATAAACCAACAATCCTCGCGCCGGATTATTAATAACATCTCTTTGAAACAAGGTCATTCTAGGAATTAAAATTCCGCCATCAGTTGAATTAATATCTAATACAGCAGAGGAGTCCGGTGTGGTAGTATTGATCCCTACATTTGAAAATTGCGCTAGAAGCGTAAAAGGTAACAATAGAAGTAGAAAAGTAAACAGCTTAGACATAGGAGTTGTGTTGAATATTTACTAAATAAACAATTTAAATTATACTCCTACTTAAATACAAATTTATGGGATGACAAGAACTTAGAGCAAAGGTAAGTTCTACTCCCTTGAAGATAAGAATTTAAATTGAATTAATTCAAATGAATTATTGATATAGTAAGATGAAGAAAAGTATTTTCGTGATTATGGTGCTACTAACGACAACTGTATTATTAATCTGGGTTAAACAACCGTTTTAGACCGATTGTTCAAATTGCTATTAGTCTTGATTTTGGAGTTGTCACACTCCAATTATTTAGACACTTGAAACTGTCGAATTCCAAATTTATCGTTTTGTCCAATTCTAATAAAGTACAACCCATTTGGATATTTGGAAACATCTATTTGTGTCAACTCATTGCTTGTAATATTGCCTTTCGCGATTTGTTGTCCAAGTTGATTTTCGATACTGTATTCTAGGACTTCATGAGTAATACTTTGGTATTCAAAATTAAAGAAATTCTCAGCTGGATTTGGGTAGATATTTAGCTGTGATGATATTTCTATTGGTGAAGGTATTGAAGCCAAACCACATGGCGTAGAAGCATTGATTACAGCCACATCTCTGCAACCTATAAGATTGTCTTCAATTGTAACACTTCCTCCTATTACAGTTGGGTCAATTGCATCTGCAGCTAAAATGGGACACAACGCACAACATTCAGAGAGTCTCGGATTGTCTTCAATTCTAAGATCAGAGCCAATGGAGATAATATTATTGAGTCCGTTAATATTGTTTAAACTATCATGGGATTGAACACGAACGTGCCCAATAACAGTTGTTACATTACTAATACCATCTAGATTAAACAGCGATTTATTGAACCTTACAGTAACGTTGCCTCCAAAGGTTGTAATTTGGTTGAGGCCATTAATATTCAATAAAGATTCATTAAACTGAAAATTAAACCATCCACCAACTGCAGTAACTTGACTAAACCCGTCTAAATTTTTAAGTGATGTATTGCCATAAATATGAAGTTCACCAACCACATTTGTGATCTGGGCCATTCCATCCACATTTAATAAATTGGAGTTACCCCAAATTGATATATCTCTTCCAACAGCAGTCAATTGACTCAATCCATCTAAATTGGGTAAAATAAGATTGCTTGAAATGCTAAGGTCACGACCAACTGAAGTGACCTGACTCAATCCGTTTAGTTGTGTAAGGGAATTGTTTAAACCAATAGAGAGATCTTCACCGATGGCTGTAATTTGGCTAAGTCCGTCTACATTTGCTAGGGAAGAATTAAAATTATTAATATACTCCCATTTGATGAGGACAGTTGATTCAGACCGTCTACATTGATCAAGGAATCATTACAATAGATTTTAAGTGTTCCGTTTATTGCAGTTAGCTGGTTTAATCCATTCAGATTTGTAATAGTTCCAGGAGGTGCTTACTTCAATTTGTATCCCAACAGGAACCTCTGTACAGCCAGGGTAATTTATTGAAAAATTGTCCACATCTGCTTGCGATTGTAAAGTAATTGATGTGTTTGGACATTGTGCCATCCTCATAAAACCATAAAGGGAGTACAATACAACTAACAGTAGAATTTTAACGTTCATGTTTCTAAATTTTGCTTTATCTAATCAAACATAAAATCTTAAAAATGAATCAATAAAACAACAATAATTGATACTCAATCTTGAAAAACTGAAAATAAAAGCATTTCTAGATAACAGGTAATTGGGTATTGATATGTAATAGCTACAAAATCAAGGAAGCCTTTTAAACCCAAAACCCAATCACAATATTTTAAATAATCTGGATTTTTCTTTACCTTGACAATAATTAACGCCCCTTCAACTACTCTAAGAATAGTCCCACAAATTTAAATACGTTTCCATCTTATTAAATAATATAATTATGCACTCTTATATGAAATCCAAATTATTACAATCATTGATCTTTTTTACTGCTTTCAGCCTTCATTTCGCTGCTTTTGGGCAAATACAAGACAACCAGCTGAAAAATCTTCTAGGCACCGACCAAGTATTCAATCTGCCTTCACTAACTGAAAACGAGGAAAAATCCCCAAATTCAATCCTTAAACAGTCAAATTTCCCTTGTGATTGTAAGACCGATTTCTACACAGTTGATGCAAATGGTGCTATCCAGATGTGGAGCGTTGTCAATAACACCGTAGTTGGAGGAGATACGATTCTAACCGATGGCGACAGGGGCGGATTAGCTTTATGTGGCCCAGACCCTAACTCCCAAACTTTCTTTTGTGCGAATGCTGTAAACAATACTTTTATGTATTACAACACCAATAATTCTGACTGGACTTATGTCACCATCCCATTTAACTATTTGGGGAATAATGGTGGATTCAGGGAACATCAATACTATATGAAAGGCCTAGAAGAAATTTACTATTATGATGGGTTTAATTTTTCATTGGTCCCAGGTCAATCAGACAGAATAAAAGTAGCTGACATTGCGGTAGATACGCTTGGCCAGGCTTGGATATTTACTGGTACAACTATTGACCCAATTGCAACTGAACTAAGAGTTTATAATTCTTCCGGCTTGGTTGCTTCTTATCCCATAAATATCAACACAAATTACTTTTATGGTTCCTTTTTCATGAACAACATGCTATATATTGCCCGTGGCTTTACGGAAGATATCGTTCCAGTTACCATTTCTGGTGGTGCTGTTACCTTTGGTACTCCAATTTCTTTACCTCCCTTTCCGCCTAATTTCTTTATGGCTGATGCTGCGGGCTGTCCTTGTTCGAATGAGCCACCCGCTTGCTCTGATCTGTCACCAGTCTTGACCATCGTTCCTGGAAATATTTCTGGCGCTTCTTCCGTCAATGCTGTTGTCAGAGTGTCCGAATTAAACAATGCTGATACCGATCCATCACAATCAATTCTTGTCCGCATGCCTTCTGACTCAAGATATACATTTGCCTGGGATCCTACCTTAACCTCCGTAGGCTTTACCTCAGTTCAAAATGCTCAATGGAGTTATAACGGGAGTAATCCGCTCTTCCATAGTTGGCTATATACGGGATCAAATAGTCTTCCTGGTGGCACTGCTTCCTCATTTGGCTTCAATGGCGTATACGATCCTCAATCTACTAATGGTTCTACTACCGTTACGGTGACTGTAATCCCATTTAGTGGTGGGGAATGCACGATTACCAATAATGGAGATGCGGAGACCTTGATTTATTTTGATTAATTGTTTCTTGTTCATTAGCGAAGCGTTACTTGTTCATTATTTGTTAGCTTTCGCTAATAATGGGCCTTGCTATTGGCAATCTTCTTACAAAAGAAACACAATCAATCAATTACCTAGCTTTTTGGCTTAGTATACATTGCTTGGCTTTTGTTGTTCATGACTGGTCTATTTTATTGGCTGATTCTATCTATCCATAACTCTTCTAAATCAAGTCTTTACAAAGTAACAGGTCGCGCTCTAGTACTGATCACTTGAACTAAAAATCTGTTAACTAAAAATCTATAAACTAAAAGATCTGTTACTTCTCGTAGAAGTGAGAGATCTATCTAGCACCTCTAAATTTCTATGAGCATTACTGCTCAAGACATACCACTTTCGACTGAAGGCTTCCGAAAATAGCAGGTCGCCCACCACCACTGATCACTTGAACTAAAAATCTATTAACTAAAAGATCTGTTACTTCTAGTAGAAGTGAGAGATCTATCCGACACCTCTAAAATTCCATGAGCATTACTACTCAAGACAACATTCAACTTCAACACTCAACTCTTTCTTCTGAATTCATTATTTGATTCCTTAGGTGCATTTAATCTAGCCCAATAAAAATCATATTTACAAGCCGTTTACAAATCGAAATTTCAATTAATTAATCAAGATTTTATCTATATTAGAGGTTTTTAATCTAAAACCCTAAACCTGACCAGAGATGGCGGAAAACTTCAATCAAAACCCTGAGCAAAAAGCCAGAGATAAAATTGACCAAATGCTGGAGGAAGCAGGTTGGGCAGTACAATCCAAGAAAAAAGTAGACCTAGGGGCAAAGAAAGGAGTGGCAGTAAGAGAATATCAAACAGATGTAGGACCCGCCGATTATGTGCTATTTGTAGATCGTAAACCTGTTGGTATTATCGAGGCAAAAAGAGAAGAAGAGGGACACAGATTGACTGTTGTGGAAGACCAATCTAAAGGCTATGCAGGCGCAAAATTGAAGTACCTTAGTAATGATCCTTTACCCTTCGTATATGAAAGTACGGGAACAATATCTAAATTTAGGGATTATAGAGATCCTAAGCCTAGAGGAAGAAATATCTTTCATTTCCATAAACCAGAAACTATTGCCGAGTGGCTTAAAAAAGGGAAAAGTTTAAGAGATCGATTGCTGACTATTCCAGCGTTAGATGAAACCGGACTTCGACCAGCACAGATCGTAGCAATCAATAATCTGGAAGATTCATTTAGTAAGAATCGACCACGAGCATTAATTCAGATGGCAACAGGCGCAGGGAAAACCTTTACCGCAGCAACTTTTATCTATCGACTACTAAAATTTGCGGATGCTAAACGGGTATTGTTTTTAGTAGACACCAAAAACCTTGGAGAACAGGCAGAACAGGAGTTTATGACCTTCCAGCCAAATGATGACAATCGAAAGTTCACAGAATTGTACAATGTTCAACGTCTGACATCAAGCTATATTGCTTCTGATAGTCAGGTATGTATTTCTACTATCCAACGACTGTATTCAATATTGAAAGGAGAAGAATTGGATAAAAGTGCCGAATTGGAAAATCCTAATGAATCCAGTTGGATAAAACAGCAGTTGACTAAGAAAACAGCTATTCCAGTAGAGTATACAGAAAACGTTCCAATTGAAAAGTTTGATTTTATTGTTATTGATGAATGCCATCGATCGATTTACAATTTGTGGAAGCAGGTACTGGACTATTTTGATGCTTTCCTTATTGGATTAACGGCGACACCGGACAAACGGACCTTTGGTTTTTTCAATGAAAATGTAGTCAGTCAATACACCTATGAAGAGTCTGTGACCGATGGTGTGAATGTTCCGTATGATGTTTATATGATCGAAACCGAAATCTCAAAAAATGGTGGAGTGATTGAAGCAGGCTGGTTTGTAGATAGACGGGACAAACTCACTCGTGCAACTCGCTGGCAGCAAGAGGATGAGGATACCGTTTACAAGAAAAACAACCTTGATAAAAAGGTAGTAAATCCTAGTCAAATCCGCAATATTATCAAGGAATTCAGGAGTGCATTGAAAACGACAATTTTTCCTAATCGGATAGATGAAAATGGAGAGTATGAAGTCCCTAAAACCTTAATTTTTGCAAAGACAGATAGCCATGCGGATGACATTATCAAAATTATAAGAGAAGAATTTGATGAATCGGATGATTTCTGTAAAAAGGTGACCTATAAGATT